>NPIE01002328.1_pt1 | contig 22696 bp, 18 predicted proteins | sample 8637661 | NCBI WGS metagenome assembly NPIE01 (sample SAMN07420842, study PRJNA396082) | bioreactor metagenome | isolation source: sample BA12 brine-fed electro-methanogenic bioreactor BA | place: Japan: Kochi | collected 2016-12-09
GACCTTTTGTTATTAGTAGCGGGGCTTGGATTCGAACCAAGGACCTTCGGGTTATGAGCCCGACGAGCTACCACTGCTCTACCCCGCATCAGGATAAGCATTTTATTGTATAAACGACCCTTTGTCAAGCGGTTTTAGAAAATACTTAAGTGGTTTGAGTTATGGAATGATCTGCTATGGAGAAGGCGTGGCGGTTTTATTTGGATAACCCATCTCGATCATCCATTCACACATGATAGGGCCGCCGTGCGGGTCTCTGGCAGGTAACTCATCGTCAACGGGTAGGCCATCATACCCCCAGAAATAACCGTGGGGACCGGCTAATTGTTCTCTGGCGGCGAGAGAAAGCTCCCGGTCTCCAATCGCGATGGCGTGAATGTGGACAGGTGATCCCGGGTAAAGCGCATCAAAATCACGGAACCATGCGGCAAAACCTGCCAGCCTGAGGGCACGAATGAGTGGTTCGATCTGATCGTGTTGGATTTCGTAAGTGCCGGGTGACATGACGGACAGATCCACTGCACCACCGCCAGCGTGCGTGCCAAAACTCTCCAGGACTGCGGAAGTGTATGAACCTTGGGTGATGGCGTTCCCGGTGATCTGCAGGCTTCCAGTAAAAAGCGCATCCGCATATTGTAGCATTTCATAGGTGCGTTGATTGAGCTGATGCCCATTGACTTCAATCCGATCGTAGTTGTTGGATGGTGCCCGGCATTCGGGCGGATAAGAGGGCAAAGAGGGTTCTATTGTCGTAGTTACGACTTCCTCAGCTACAGGCAGCGTGCTGGTGGACGATGTGGGGGATGAGGTGTATGTTCCTTGTGGGGTTGGATGTTGTCGTGTTATAGTGGATGAAAATTGTTGTTCAGGTTTTTCCCCACAGCCGACAATGAGAAAGCTAAGGATTGCTAAACCGGAGAGAATCAGTAACACTTTACCGGTAACGGACTTTGTGTGGTTTTTCAATAAGCAGTAATCGATATTCATAACTGTTTCGTGTAGGCATTGTACAATTTTGCCGTAATGACCACTAAATCGTGTAAAAATTGACCAAGAAGCGTTGAAAAAGGCAATGTCTAAGCTCGGGATGGTATCATCCAATTGAACATGTTAGAATTGTTTAGGTTGATTTTATCATTGTCTGAAGGACGGAAATGTCTGAAACGCAACGTGAAATGACAATTTGGCAGCACCTGGATGAACTGCGGAAGCGGTTGTTGTTCTCGTTAATTGCACTGGTCGTTACCGTTGCAGTCAGTGTGGTCTTTGCGGATCACCTGCTGGAATGGGTGGCCAGGCCTATCGGAGGATTGAAAAATCTTCTTTCAATCCAGGTCACTGAAAATTTGAGTGTCTATTTTCGTGTGACTTTGCTGAGTGGTTTTATTCTCGCGCTCCCGTTTTTATTTGTGCAATTGATCCTGTTCGTTTCACCGGGATTAACCGCAAAAGAGCGCAAATGGGTGCTGGTTGCAGTGCCGTTTGCCACGCTATTATTCTTAATCGGGGCTGTTTTTGCCTATTTCGTGATGCTGCCGGCTGCTATCCCTTTCCTTGTACAATTTCCCGGGCCTGAGGTCCTGCCGAAATGGCGGGATTATGTCAATTTCGTGACCAGCCTGATCTTTTGGATAGGGCTGAGTTTTGAAACACCACTTTTGATGTATATTTTAGCGAAATTGGGCATTGTCAGTGCAAAAGGTTTGGCAAAGCAGTGGAGGATTGCGATCATTTTGATTGCGGTGATCGCAGCAGTTGCCACTCCGACACCGGACCCTGTCAACATGGTGTTATTGATGGCACCATTGTTAATCTTATACTTATTAGGTATACTGTTGGCTGCATTTGCTCGCAGAAAAGATGCGAAGGAGTAATTTATTATGTTTAAAACAATTGGCTGGCCTGAAATGCTTTTGTTCTTGGTGATCATCGTGCTGATCTTTGGCGTCGGACGGATCAGCAAAATTGCTGGTGAAATGGGATCTGGCATTCGAGCTTTTAAAGAAGGGCTTTCTGGAAAGAAAGGCCATGACGATGATATTGAAGATGAAAATCAGACTGATGAAAGTTTGGATTAGTTAAGCTCAATTTTGTAGATGAAGATCTTAAACGTTGGTGCCCTGGAATTTGTTTTTATCCTACTGCTGATTCTGATTGTACTTGGCCCAAAAAGAGCCATTAAGACAGCAGGCGATCTTGGGCGTTGGGTGAAGGACTTCTCAAGATCGAAACTTTGGCAGGAGTTAACCTCTACTTACAGAGAGATTCAAGAACTTCCAAAGAGGATGATGGACGAAGCCGAAATTCAGAAAGCCATCCAGGAGTTGGACCGGGCTAAGGATGAGGTTAATCAATCTCTAAAAGAGGACGATCATCAAAATCGGAACAAATCCATGTCTGATTCGGATGAAACGAATCACATCTACCCTGATTTACCCTAAATTTATCAATTGATAATTTAAAAAACAAACACCGGCTTGACTATTTGTGCAGGCCGGTGTTTGTTGTTGCTTAAGGAGGGGGGAGGCTTATGAAAACATTCCTAAAAGTTCATTCTGTTGATATGTCTTTCCTTTGCGGATAAGCTCCCTGCCATCGTCGACCTTTCCCCACAGGTTCCAAAAGATTACACCGCGTACTTTCCCATTTTCCAAATAATAAATGGTGCCTTGTTTAAAAGGCTCAATCCAGTCTTCAACGATATCATAATTTTTATCCAGTTCTCCCACAGCTTCGTAGCCCAAATCAAATAAGTCGGAATAGAAGAACGGCTGGTGATCGTACTTTTCCATCTCGCCGGACATGTTTAACCCGGCTTGCATGCCCATGGTATTGGCGTTATCCTCGTGTTCTACACGAACTTTTTCACCAAGAGCAACATCTTCAAAACGGCAAACATCGCCGGCCGCAAAGATGTCAGGATCATCTGTTTGCAGAAATATATTGACCAGAACACCATCGTCCACACTGAGGCCTGCTTCTTTTGCCAGGGTTGTATTGGGTTTGATCCCGATCCCTACGATGACAGCATCGAAAGATTCTTCCATAGTTTCGCCATTATTTGCGGGTCTATAAACAACTCGATATTGGTCACCAACCGTGGAAATTGAATCAGCCAAATACCCGTTGTTTACCTTTACGCCATTTTCCTTGTAATAATCGTTGAGGAATTTAGCGAGATCATCCGGGAAGCGCATGCCAGAAATGCCGATTTCAGGGAAGATCATGGTGACATCTTTGCCTTGTTTTGCCAGTGCGGCTGCGATCTCTGATCCTATAAATCCGCCTCCAATCACACAGAATTTGTCCTTTGATTGTGTTAGCTTTTTCAGTTGCTCATAATCTGCTCGGGTTCGGTAATATATTAATCCATCAGGGGCATCAGGGAGGTGGATTGGATTGCCACCGCTGGCAAGTAATAGTTTCTGATACTGATATTTCTCGCCATTCTGGGCTGCAATCCATTTTTCATGAGGATTAAGTTCGACGACTTTTGTGTTGAGAAATAGGTCAATGTTAAATTTCTCCATGGGTCGGACGATGTCATCGACACTTTTCCCGTTCCACAGACCTTTGGTAAGTGGGGGGCGATTATAGGGTGGATAGATCTCATCTGAAAACATGGCAATTGTGCCCTCCTGGTCATTCTTGCGAATGCCCATGACGGCAGATGAACCTGTCATCCCGCCACCAATGATGATGTATTCGTATTGTTTCATATATTACTCCTTTAAGTTATTTGTTCGATTGACATTTTCGGTTTGGTTAGAAATTATGCGTAATGATTTTGGTGCAAGATAAATAATAGCAGGCGTTTGTCCGATGACATCCCCATCAGCCTGGATCGGCATGGGTGTTGGAGTTTCAATCCGGCAATATTCTTTAACCTGATGGAATTTGATACCAGGGTTCCGTTTCCCTTTTTTCGTAAAGATGGAATAAAGCAATCCGATAATGTCTGAAAAATTTGCAGCACGGAAGATCAATAGGTCCATTGTGCTATCAGTCAAAGATACATCTTCAGACCACACCAGCGGTTCAATACCGGCTGTACCGATATTGGCGATGAGCACTTCTGCTGCCATATAGGTCTTTTGATTATGATCATATTCGACTAGGACTTTTTCCAATTTGAGCCCCAATATTTGTTGGATAAAATGCACCAGATAGGAAAAGAACCCGAATCTCTGTTTTGTGTCGGAATTGGTTGTTTCCATAATCTTTGGCGAAACCCCGATGCTGATATTCATTAAGTAATGGCGGTGGTTGTATTTAAGGGTGTCGATCTGAACAATCTTGTGATCCTGATTAGTTATCAAACCCAATGCGGGCTCAAGTTTCAGGGGAATGGCTAATTGCTTTGCCAAAAGATTTCCCGTTCCCAACGGGATGATGCCAAGGGGTGTTTGCGTGCCTACCAAACGATTACTGATCAGGGCGACGGTTCCATCGCCACCAGCAGCAATGATCAGGTCGGTGTTGTTTGCTAATGCGGCAGATACAAGATCGTCAATTTCTGGTGGTGATTTGGGGAGTGTGACAACTTCAAGGTCAATCCGATGTTGTTTAAAATGGTCAAGGATGATTTGCTGCTGTTTTCCCTCTCTTGCATTGCCAGCTTTAGTATTATAAAACAATATTGCCTTAGAATAGGCTGCCATAAGTCATCCCTTAAGATCGTTAATTATTATCGTTTTAGGTACCTTTCAGTTTTATAGTTTATCTACTAATGATAAGAAGTTTATATGATATGGTGTTAATTATAAAAGAGTTGTTGAATTGGATTAGATTATTTTGATACGGATAATTGAACTTCGGCAAATGTATCGATCGTTACCGGCTCATTCCAATCTTGCGGTGAGATTGCTGTGCCCATGATATCACCTGCAGTGTGAACCCTGCCGCGGCCAACACTGATCACAGCAATATTGACCATTTGTGGGTCACCCAGCATTGATTTTGGGAGTTGAAGCTCGATAAACGATGGATTTCCGTTTGATATTGCTGAGCCGCCAATCATTGCACCCGTTTGCCATTTCTGTCCATCCCACGCATGGAAGTCAAAAGTGCCGCTGACGGTGCCTTTTCGGTCCATCGCGCTAATATCAAGGCGGAATTCTGGGAAGTAAGGTTCAGCGACGCTGATTGGGCGTTTATCAACATCAATATCTGCGCCGTTTTCATCCCCGGTTGTGTCAAAGTAGATCATATAACTACCCCAGGGATCTTCATAAATATCCCCTACGATTTCAATGCCTAAGTATATTGACTTTGGGGTTTCCTTAAAGAATAGGCTTGTTAAATCAAGGTGCGCCACCTGGTCCACATTGTCGCCAATCTCGTCTTCAAGGATTGGTTGGCCATAGGTGTCTTCAAAAACGCCATCTACAAGCATATCAGGAAATTGATAATCTTGGCTGAGAAATTCAATACCTTCGTGTACTTCATTGCCTTGCATGAAATCAAAAAATGTTGCGTTTTCCCAATGTGAACCCTGACCCCAGCGAGTGAGGCAATCGGTGGAGACCCAGGCCGGTTCCCAGTAAATGACACCCAGAGCGCCATTCGAAATCAGGCTTTGGGTCAGATCGATCATAAATTGGCGCTGTCCCTGGGGTGAGATTGAGTAACTGCGGATGCCCTGGTTGAGGATATTGTCAGCCGTTTCCTCAACAGAATCCATGGTCCAGGGGTAGGCGGTTTCTACGATCATGACCTCTTTACCAAACGCCTGGCGGAGGTAGGTTATGTGAGCACCGACATCAGCGACTGAAAAAGAACTCCATTGGGGATAGTAGGATAAACCAATGATGTCAAAATCTGTGACACCGTGCTGACGCGCCTCACGGAACCACCAGCCCGCATTTTCTGGTTGAGCGACATGCAGGATTATCTTGACATCCAAATTGGTCTGGGCGGCCACATCTCTGACAGCCTTGATCCCGGCGTTGATCAAAATGGCATCACGCGGCCAATCCAATTGTGTGATGCGTTTGAGCATTCCGGGGTTGATCTCATTGCCGACCTGCACAAATTCAGGAAATAATCCCTTTTCATACAACCTGAGGAGGACATCGTAGGTGTATTGATATACAGCGTTAGGTAATTCCTCTTCAGAGAGGTCCATCCACGCCTTGGGGATGGTTTGCTTGCCCGGGTCAGCCCAATCATCTGAGTAATGAAAATCAAGCAGTGTGCGCATGCCAGAATCTTTTGCACGCTTGAAGGTTCGTTCAATATCATCGATGGTGCTGTACTCGGTCCAATCCGGATCGTGCCAAAGCCGGGCACGTACCAGGGAGGCGCCGTGGTCTGCAAATAATTGATAGGGGTCGACAGGTTCGCCATCTTGATAGTATTCCGCGCCACAGTCATCCATCTCGTTGACGTAGGAAAGGTCCACACCCAGGTAGAAGGGCAGCTCAGGTAATAACACTGAAGATGGTGTGGGTGTGGGGGCTGGCGTGGGAGTAGGTTCAATTATTGTCGCTGTTGGTTCAATAGCAACTTCTGTTGGAACAGGCTGGGGTTGGCAGCCTGAAAATAAAAACCCTGCCAACCCCAGAATGATCAAGAAGTATGATCGAATTTGGCGGTGAAGTGCCATTTGTTACCCTTTAACTGCTCCCGTGGTAAGGCCGCCTACAATTTGATCCTGCAAAATGAGATAAATAATCATGATGGGCAACCCTCCGAGAAGGGCACCTGCAGCAAAGACTCCCCAGCGTTGGTCGAATTGTGCACCTGCGAAGATTTGCAGGCCAACCATCAGGGTATATTTTTCGTTACCCTTCAGAAGAATGCGTGCGAGAACAAATTCGCCATAGGTGCCAATGTAGTTGATGATCGCAATCACGATCAGGATCGGGCGAAGCAGGGGCAAGATCAGCCGAACAAAAATCTGCCAGTTTGTTGCACCCTCGACCATGGCTGATTCGTCAATATCCCTGGGAACAGTATCCAGGTAGCCTTTCATCAACCAGATGTTGGTGCCCATTGCACCACCTAAGTAAATCAGAATTAAGCTGGTGTGCGTGTTCAATCCGACCCAGGGAAACACATCGCCAATTTGGGAGATCATCAAAAACGTGGCTACAATTGCAAGGAGTGTCGGGAATACCTGGATCAGGAAAATCCCTTTAAGCATCGTTTTGCGACCTTTGAAGCGGAACCTTGAAAAGGCATAGGCCGCAATTGTTGTTATGGATAGGGACAACACAGAAGTGATCGAAGCGATTTTGATCGAGTTTCCAAGCCAGGTCCAGAAGGGGAAAGCCCCAGAGGTCAATAGCTCTCGATAATTGTCGAAGCCCGGATTACGCGGGATCAGTCTTTGAGTTGCCAGCGATCCTGTGGGGTTTATGGAAGCAGAAACAACCCAAAGAATCGGAAAAATCGAAAATATGATCAATAAAAGTGCAATAAACAGGCGAACCCCAATGCTGATCTTTTTCCGTAAGCTGGCCGATGATTGTAGTTTTTGAACAGTGCTCATGTTAGACATTTTCGCTGACCTCCTCCCACATGCGTGTGAAGCGGAACTGGAATAAGGTGATCGCGCCGACAATAAAGAAGATCACGATGGTGATTGCTGCTGCAAAGCCATAGTCAATGCCCCGGCTGCCTGAGAAGGCAAGGTTATAAACATAGCTGATCAGGATGTCTGTATGACCAGCCGGCGTGGGAGTGTTGGCCATGGGTGGCCCGCCTGCATTGAAAATATAAATCAGATTGAAATTGTTGAAATTGAATACAAAAGATGAAATCAGCAGCGGACCAACTGCGACAAGCAGCAGGGGCAATGTGATGTGCCAGAACTGCTGCCAGCTATTAGCGCCATCTACTTTGGCGGCTGCATAATAGTCATCAGAGATTGACTGGAGTGAACCGCTGCTGATAAGCATAAAGTAGGGATAGCTCAACCAGAGATTGATCAGCAAGACCGCTACTTTTGCCCACCATTGGTTGGTGAACCAGGGCGGCGCCCAGCCAAATAAGCTTTCAAGGACACGGGAAATCACACCCAGTTCAGGGTTGAGCATACCCCGCCACACAAGTATGGTTAATAAAGCTGGGATGGTATAGGGAATGATCAGGAGTGAACGGATGATCTTCTTGAATGGAAACCCGGGTTCGTTAAACATGATAGCGATCATCAAACCTAAGGAGAAGTTTAGCAGCAGGCTTAGAAATGCGAAGGCAAAGTTCCATGTGATGATACGGACTAATGGCCCTCTTAATGCCGGGCTGGTAAAAAATCTCTGGAAGTTTGAAAAGCCGATCGTTTCTGTAAATCCGGGTTTGAGTTCCTGGCCTGTCTGTGATGTAAAAGTCCCGCGTAGGTTTTGGAAGACCGCATCGGTTTCAAGATCGATGATAACATCGCGATCAGAATCATACTCATATTTTGGCAGAAGCTCGGCAGCCTCTGATGGCGTTCTGACTTGAATGGTTTGCCCCTCTTCGCCGAAGAGGATTTTTGTCAGGTTTTGGTCTGTTGCCGCTTGAATAACATTCAGACGTTGATAACCTTCAATAGTCTCGGGGATGCCATCCTCATCAAATGTAGAAATACCTGCTTCGCCAGCCTGGGGTTGGGTGAGTGGTTCACCGGGTTTGGCCAAAAACCCATTCCCCTCGGATCCAATTAACCAAAGGGCATATTCCCCATCTTCAGTTTTAAAGGCCGTCCATTTATAGGCTTTGCCTTCTTCAGGGAGATAGGTAGCATCCAGGATCTGATCTAAAGCCTGTTCTTTTGTGATCAGGTGTCCTTCGCCATAATTTGTGAAGGCAACCCAAACGGTGAAGAGGATGGGATAAATTGTGAATAATCCCATCATGACTAATCCGACCACCATCCACCGTAATGGATAAAGCTTGTTGACGACGAGCACAATATTCACAAAAACAATAATGACAAAGATTGCTAAAGCTAAGGGGTTATATCCCAGCGTAAGAAGCCTGCTGATCAAGTATCCAACAGCTGCATCAACGGCAACCAGCAGAACAATTTTTAGGATCTGCATCGCTTTTGGTGAAAGCAATGTGGTTTGTGTTGATCCGCTGCCGTGAGTCGTGGTGGAAGTCATTTATTCACCTCCATAATGCATGACATGGGAAATGTATACAATGAAGGCCGGGAATTCTCCCGGCCTTCATGTAGTGTTGATCGATGTTACTCGATTGTGGTTTCCACAAGGTGTGATTCTGGATCGTAGGTAAAGGTGACTGTGCTATCCGCCTCTAAACTGAGGGCATAGTTTGGTCCATCCTGTTGACCATCGGAACCGTAGTTGACACCCCAGTCGCCGTCTAATGCGACTTTGAATTCATAATCACCTGCAGGAAGTTCAACGGTGAGGGTATAAAGTCCATCATCACCTTCAACCATAGCGGTGGCTTCACAGGCAGGATCCCAAGCGGCACCACAGCCAGCTTTGTCCTGGTAGCTGCCAGGCAGGTTGACCATACCAACGAGGGCACCCTTGATCAGATCGCGAACCTGATTGGCGGCGTCTGTCATCGCTTCCTCAGCGGAAAGTTCACCGGTGAGCGCAAGCGTAACGCCATTGTTCCAAGCACTCCATACAGAACCCATTTCCTGAACATTGGGCATTGGAACGGCGTTTGTGCCAGCTTCGCCCATGGCGCTCAGATCCTCATCTTCCAATTGATCCAAGGCAGGCACGTAAGCTGAGGGGCGGTTTCCTGTTTCCTGAAGCAATAACATGGTTTCTTCTGTGGCCACAAATTCGGTCAAGAAGGCCTGTGCCAGCAGCGTGTTCTCGCTGAATGGATTGATGAAAAAGCCCTGCACACCGCTCAGAGGAACGCCCTCTTCTGTCCCGGAGGGGAAGAAGGGTGCTACGGCATAGGGCACGCCTGAAGCGCGAATGCGATCCAGCGCCCAGGGGCCAGCCATCAGGAAGGGAATATCGCCAGATTCAAACAAGGCATGGGCGGTCTCATAATCCGTGGTCTCGGGCATCAAGCCTTCATCCACAGCACCGACCATCCACTCAACAGCGGTGATCATACCTTCGCTATCCAGCCCAACATCGTTAACGTTCCAAGCGCCGGTCTCATCTTCACCAAAGATATAGGCGCCAAATGCGGATTGCATTGGATAGGCGTTATAGCCCGGGTCACCGCCAATGGCGATGGCGTAATCCGCCAAACCTTCATCTTGCAGCTCTCGGCCAACATCCAGGACGCCGTCCCAGGTGGTGGGGACTTCATCAACCAACTCGGTATTGTAGAAGAAGCCCAGGTTTTCCGTAGCGTAGGGCATACCATATAATTCACCGTCTGTGAAGGTGAATGCATCCAATGAGGATTGGACAAAGGAATCACCTTTATCGCCCAAATCAACAGGGGCGACCAAGCCGCTCTCGACCAAGGCACCAAGCCAGTCATGCACACCGATATAGATGTCGGGGCCTTCACCGGCTGGAATAGCGATGATCGCCTGAGAGCGAATATCCTGCACAACACCCAGGTCCTCAACGATGATCTCTACGTTATATTCTGCGAGGAAGTCATCCGCCAGGTCTTGCAAGATGGGTGTGCGTGTGTCATCCGCCCAGATCCGCAAAGTGGCATCAGGTTCCACGGCTTCTTCCGTCATTTCTTCCGTGGGCTCTTCGGTCATTTCCTCGGTTTCTTCGACCACAGGTTCCGTCTCAACAACGGTCTCCGTCGCGGGAGCGCAAGCGCTCAAGGCTAAGACAAACACGAGGGCTAATGCGAAGATCGTCATTAACTTTTTCTTCATTTTGATCCTCCTTCTATAGAATGGTTTAGGTTCAAAGGCGCCAAATTTTTCTCGGCGTTTTTAATAATCGAGCCAAGTTTCATAGATTTTCCTTCCTTTATTATGGTTCCATTTGATTTGTTCATCCATCAACTCGTGTTGACATCACGTGTAAATACGATTATAAATATAGAGTAAGTAAATGTCAAGCGGTTTTATAAAATTTAACAGTGTAAAGAAATCCGTATACCGTTCAACGGACATAAAGGAACTAAATAACTTAATGAGAAAATGTGAAAACTTCAACCAGGACTGGCTGTTTGCTGCTGAATCATTAGGCCTGGATGTGCCGGATAGAGCATTCAAGGCAGTTACCCTTCCTCATACAAATAAGGTTTTTCCTCATCATAATTTTGATAATCAGGATTATCAGTTCATATCAACGTACAGGAAGCGCTTTTATTATTCTGGGAACAATGACGAGTCCCTGATTTTTCTAGATTTTGAGGGTGTGATGTTAGCCTGCACCGTTTACCTTAATGGATCCCTCATCGGTGAACATCGCGGCGGCTATGATACCTTCTCGTTTAATATTACCTCAGATTTAATTGATGGTGAAAATATTCTCACCGTGTACGTTGACTCTCGGGAGAGGGAGGATATCCCCCCTTACGGCAACCTCGTGGATTACCTCACCTTTGGCGGCATTTATCGAGATGTCCACTTGCGAACCGTTCATCCTATTCACATCGAGAATCTATTTGTTAAACCTCAAAATGTCCTCGGAAAACCTGAGCTGAAGTGTGCCGTCAGTCTCAGCCGTGATGATCCCGATTTATTGATTCAGGCTGACCTGCAAGATCCAACCGGAAAACTGATTGCGACTGCTAAAACACACAATGAGAATAACCCCACAAAACTAACCTTTGAATCATTGCCCGAGATTCATTTATGGTCCTTAGATGATCCAACCCTATACACCCTTCAAGTCTCACTGATAAAAGAAGGAAAAGTGATTGATCAGGACAAAGTCAGGTTTGGATTCCGAAGCTGTGAATTTCGCCAAGACGGGGGCTTTTACCTCAACGGAGAACGGGTTGACCTCATCGGCCTCAACCGCCATCAAACCTACCCCTATATTGGCGCCGCCGCACCAAAGCGATTGCAGCGCAAAGATGCGGATATACTCAAATACGATCTGGCTTGCAACGTCGTTCGCACCTCCCATTACCCTCAATCTCCCCATTTCCTTGACCGCTGCGATGAAATTGGCTTGCTGGTTTTTGAAGAGATCACAGGATGGCAGCACATCGGGGATGAAGACTGGCAGCAGATTAGTTTGAACGAGTTAGAAGCGGTGATCAAAAGAGATCGCAATCACCCATCCATCATCTTATGGGGTGTCCGGATCAATGAATCTCCCGATGATGACGCCTTCTATGCCAAAACAAACGCACTGGCGCATGAATTAGACCCCACCCGCCAAACCGGCGGTGTGCGCTGTTTCCTGGGGAGCTCTTTCCTTGAAGATGTTTACACTTACAACGATTTTTCCAATACCGTGATTGACCCGCCAGAAACCCCCTATCTGATCACCGAATATGCCGGGCACATGTTCCCCACCAAAGCCTGGGATAATGAAGATCGGCTGATTGATCATGCTCTTTTACATGCCAGGATCACCAACGGGCAATTGGCCAACAAGAATATCGCTGGTGCGATTGGCTGGTGCGCTTTTGATTACAACACCCACATCGAATTTGGCTCTGGCGATCGAGTCTGCTACCACGGCGTAATGGACATCTTCCGCCTGCCCAAGTGGGCAGCCTACTTTTACCAAAGCCAGCAGCCCCCATCCAAAAATATTGTCCTCAAAGCAGCGACCCATTGGACCATGGGCGACCGCTCCGGAGGCGGCAATGACCCTCTGACGGTGTTCAGCAACTGCGAGGAGATCGAGGTCATCATTGGTAATGATGTTGTAGGCAGGTTCAAACCCGACCGTGAAACCTATCCGGACCTCCCCCACCCCCCCTTCACCATTCCCATCTTGGAAAAATTTACAGCTTGGGGGCAGGCTGGGCATGCCGACCTGCATCTGATCGGCTATCTGCAAGGAAAACCTGTCGCAGACCAATGGATCGCCAGCGACCAACTTCCGGCAAAGCTGGAACTGACCACAGATACAGACCAATTATTCGCCGACGGCATAGATATGACCCGTTTAGTATTTCGCATCACCGACGCCTATGGCAATCCACTGCCCTACGCCACCAAAGTCGTGCATTTTGAGTTGGACGGGCCGGCTGAGCTGGTTGGTGAGAATCCCTTCCCCCTGGTTGGCGGGCAGTCAGCATTATTCGTCAAAGCACGCCATGAAACAGGTACCGTGACTATCCGGGCCAAAACATCCGGATTGCACGAAGCCTCCGTTCAGTTAACCATCACCGAATAAACATGTATCACAGAAATACCGCACAATTTAGTCAATAATATGAATCGTCAGATGTTATAATTCACGAGAAAATTGTCCATAGAAAGTACCAATGCCATCCAAGAAGAAAATTATCACGCAGAAAGATGTCGCTGAGAGGGCGGGGGTTTCACGAAGTGTAGTGTCCTATGTCATCAATGACGGCCCCCGTGATGTGGCACCCATTACAAAACAAAGAGTGCTAAAGGCTATCCGTGATTTAGGCTATCGACCCAATAAACATGCGCAATACCTTAAATTGGGAGAGTGCTCTGCAAAACAATGTTTGGGTATTATTGCCGGTGGGCATGGCTTCAATGTATTAGAGCGGCCTTACTATAATGTCATCCTCTCAGGACTATTCGAGGAAGCCCATCGCCTGGGGCAGCAGGTACGTTTTTTCAGTTTTTTCGATGCGCTGACGGATCCCATCTTTTTCAATAAGAATATCCATATCAATGAAATCTCCTCATTGGTCCTCATCCTGCCAGCCATGATTGATGAAACACCGGAATATTTAAATATTCTCACCCAGATTAAGGAAAGAATTGACAATGTGGTGTGCCTGGAAGAGCCCATCCTGGATTGGCCGACGGTCATCTTCGACCGGGCTGCCGCAGCTCAGAAAGCGGTTCAACATCTGATTGACCTTGGGCATCAACGGATTGCCTTTCTGGCCATTCATGATGCCCGGCTGACGGGATACAAGCGTACCTTACTTAACAACAACCTGAATTATGATGAGAGCCTGATATTCATGCCGGACCCCTCTGATGTGCTTGATTCCTCTTATCAATCAACCCTTGCCATACTTGAGCTGGCTCAACGCCCAAAGGCCATCTTTGCAGCCAATGATGAAATGGCCATCAGCGCCATCGCTGCGCTGAAGGATGAGGGCATAAGTGTGCCAGAAGAAATGGCTGTGGTTTCTATAGACAATATAGATCTGGCAAAAATGGTACGCCCCAGCCTGACCACCGTTGATGTCCCCAAGCGGCGCATGGCCACCTATGCTATGCAGGTGCTGATGATGAAAGAGCAGTTTGCCAATCAGGAACCCGCTTCCATTGTCCTACCCACGGAACTGATTGTGCGTGAGTCCTGCGGTGCAAATTTGCCATAAGCCCCTACGACCCCAACCTTATTATTCCATTTATCGACCAACCAAATTAGATGATATTTATTCTATGATTGTTTCAATCGTTTATTGATCTGATCCGCTGCTAATTTGCCAGTGATTAAGGCCACCGGAAATCCAGATGGGCTGTAGGTCCATTGCCCAGCCTGGCTGACATTCGGCAAAAGGGTTTTAACCGCATTGCCGATTTTTATCAGGCGATTTTCAGCTGGCATTGATTGATTGGTGAAAGCCCAACCCGTGATCGCACCATCAGTGGTTCCTGCCATCTTTTGGATGGTTAGAGGTGTAGAAATAAAACTATCAAGGATTGATTCTCGCAATCCAGGATAGATTGAGTTTTCCAGGGTTCGGATCATCAAATCCGTCACACAGGTTTTGAATTTATCCCCCCATCCATGATCGTATATCGTCTTTGTCAGGTGATAATCGAAGAGTGTGCTGATAATCAATCCCGTTTTCCCACTTGGCGCAAGAGCATTCTCACGTAGAGCTGGAATAGAAATCTCAAACGTATTCAAAGCGAAAAATTTTTCCAACCATTCATGAATGTCATCCCAGGTCCCATTCACCGGTGAGTTCCCGGCTGACGATAATCCTTTCCGGGTGGGCGTGTAAAAAAAGTGCCCAGTGGAAATATCCTCGAAATAGGATTTTTCCAATTGTGTGGTCAAATATAAGGTCAACACCGAATCATTGCCCTTCATATCAGAAAGTTGCTCCCCTTTTTCTTGGATTATTTCACTGATCCTTTTATCAGCAGACTTTTGGATATTGACCAACTGATACAAAGCCTTTTGATCAGCAGCCCACAGAAGCTGACGATAACCAAATTCCTGCTCATCCGATGTCTTTACTGTTTTCTTCGTCAAATCAATAGATTGCACTTGGGCGTTTGTCCGAATCTCCCCTCCATGAGTTTTGATAAAATGGACTAATTTCTGGCTGAACTCCCCTGTGCCGCCTTTGGGGTAGTAATAATCCTGGTAAAGGGTGAAGTAACTGAGAGCGAAATATGCCGGGGTACCCTGAAAGAAATGCTGCGTGATGATGTCCAATAACGCTTGATTTGTCGTGAATTGTTTAAGATAAGGAACGACTGGTTGGTTCTTCCTGGCAACCTTAGGTGAAATCCAAGCGTATTTCAACATCCATGGAAATACTTCCTTGATGAAATAATCCCGGTCTTCTTTGATATCCAAAAATAGAGGATTATCAATCCCATATTGGATATCCATATAATGCGAGATCTTCTTGATGTCGGCCATGATGGCATTGATTTCTAGGCTGGACTCAGGATAAAGACTCTCTAACAGCTTCTCATATGCATGGATATCTACATCAGAGTCAATGGTAATAACCTGATCTTCAATCCCAATCGAGACCCGGTTCTTGACAAAATCCATTTGAATACCCAACTGCTTGAGCAATGGGAAAAGCGCGCCGGCGTTTTCTAGCGCGCGAATACCTCCATCGAAAGTAAATTCTCCTCTTTTGAAAGAATTAACCAATCCCCCACATTTGGCTTCTTTCTCCAATAACAGGGTGGATTGCCCATACTTTGACAAATAAGCGCCTGCGGTGAGCCCGGAAGCCCCGCCGCCAACAATAACCACATCGTAAGTCATAGGTTATCTCCTAAAGCGGACTGGATTAATGCCTCACTTTGATCCCAAACCGCCTGCCGTTGCTCAGGTCTGACAGCATACCAGGCAGGCTTTTCTTCAATGGTCTGATTAAAGAACTTCCCTGTAACCTTCTCCAAAGAAGGGTCAGCAGCCAGATAATAAATAGCATTAGCGGACTTTTTTGGATCTTTGAGGAACCAACGCAAAATAAAACGGCTGTAGAGACGATAAAAGAAACCGTTATTCATCCCAATATTGCTGCGCACAGCACCAGGATGGACCAGATTGACCATCACGCCGCGATCCTTGAGCTTCGCAGAAAAAGCCATGGCAGTATGAATCTGAGCGGCTTTTGCTGCACCATAAGCCCGAAGGCCAACAAAGAAACGCCTTTCCCAATTCAAATCAGCAATATTCAAGCCGCCAAATCGGTGCGCTTCCGAACTGATATACAACACACGAGAAGGTGCGCCCTGTGCTAGGTTTTCGACGAGCAGTTGTGTCAACAGAAAAGATGCCAGGTGAATCACCCCGAAGGTCATTTCATTGCCATCAGGCGTTAATCGCCGCCGCTTATTGAACACCCCAGCATTATTAATCAACACATGAATTTCTGGATAGGCCTGTTTGATTTCAAGAGCTGCGCGTTTAACCTCAGCCAGTTTTTGAAAATCAGCAATAAAGAAATCAACCTTGGCGTCAAATTGGGATTGTAACTCTCGCTGGACATTGGCAGCTTTTTCCTTGTTCCGGCAGATCATCACAAGCTGCGCCCCATTTTGAACCAGCTTTTTTGCGACCTCATATCCGATGCCAGAAGTTGTGCCGGACACCACGCATATTTTGCAATCCATTCTTGCTGTGGTTGACTTTTGAGGTAAGAGGCTGTTCTGAATGTACTGGAGTTCTTCGGGTAGTCTCATTAAATATATGCACCTATCCAAATAACCGCTTCATAAAACGAGGATATAGCTTCTTCATAATGGGCACATTATGAAAGATATCGCCCCATAAATCATAATAATCCCGCTGGTGTGTGATGCGCCCATCATCGCCTATCGTCAACTTCGTGCTGCCAAACAGGGAAGTGCTGGGTGTGTTGCGAAAAATCATGATCATTTCCCAATCCATAAAGAACATAGCATTATTTCTGTCTGCTATAGAGAAGATATTCATCTTCAATTCCTTACAGCGCTTGGTCAGCCGATGGCACATTTCAATAAAAGCGGGTTTCCCAATGACTTGTTGGATGGGATCTTGAAAGACGATCTCATCATGATAATAGGGAAATATATGCGACCAGTCTGGTTTTCCCTGTGTGTTATAGGTTTGCGTCCATAATGCTAAGATCCCTTCGGAATCTAACGGTATTCGTTTATCGTAATTATCATTGTTGATTCTATCCATGACGCACCTCATGGCAAAGTTTGAACAGATAATAAATTATACCCATCAAGTAGAATACTCAAGAACTCACGTATAAAGTTTTAAATAATTCAATGATGCGTTGTTTTCAAACTATGATGAACCATCTAAAATTAATAAACCCGCAATCCTATAATAGTTGCTTATGATTAAAAGACACTTCTCACAAACAACTAACCATTTGTATATCACAGTACCTAAAAATAATTCACTCATCTTAGATAAAACATTGTTTTCTTGTTTATGTGAAACAATTTTTCTTATTTTTGTCCCCTTTGCCTTAATCAGGCTGACAACAGACAACGACTTACCTCACAACAGCGCCATCAACTTAGAACCCATTAACTATTGCACGGCCCTTCACAGTCCGCAAAAACGATGACATGGGTGATGAATTTACCACAGTTAAGTTTTATTTACAGGTCAGTCGAAAGTCCCGTAATTCATCTTGTGAATTGTTGAAACACATATTCCGGATAGGAAATCGTGTCAAGATTGAGCTGCTGGGCAAGGTCATCCATAGCCTGGGTCGACTCTGCCTGACTGTATATCCCAAAATCCCAGATATCAACGCCCTTACACTCCACATATAAGCCATAAATCTCATCATTTATATTCCCGAAGTTTCCTTTCAATGGAATCACAGGGTCGGCTGGATCATACCCCTCTTCCACAAACCAGCCGTTTGTAGAGTCAATTAACAACCAGGAACCTTCCAGAAATACTTCTACAAAAACATGGCCGACGTGCATTTGGCCATCACCCTCTTGAAATCGCTTGATCCAGGCGAGGCTGTCCGTCCGCATCATCACTGCCGGGTAACCCAATTCCCGTGCCACTGCCGCATAGACCAAAGCGAAGTCATGGCACCCACCTAATCGGCGTTCTTGCAGTAATTGATCCACGGTCACCACACCAATGGTCTTCCCGCCGGCCGAATATGCTTCGAAGGTGCGGTGCAGCCATTGATAAATTGCCTCTAATTGTGAGACTCCCGCCGTTTCAGCACGAAGGTTAGCCAGAACTGAAGGATCAGAAATGACGGATTGCGACCCCTGCGCCAAATACGCTTCAGGATGGCAGTAGTCAATTCCAAATGCTTTCTCATACTCACAAACCTTTTCAGGAGATTGTGAGGGGGCATTACTTTCAGGAGATCGTGAGTCTTCCGGTGATGGATCTTGTTGAAATGCAGCCTCGTCAGCGGTCAAGGTTATGGTGATTTGATGACGAGTTGGGGTCAAAACGACATCTGCCTCAGGAAATGCGCTTGGCGTAAGACTTGCCACCGGGAGGTTGCAGCTGGAGGAAAAAGAAAGAATGAGTATAACGATGGTTATGAATATGAACTTTTGAAATTTTCCCGTTGAAAACCCAATAAATATATTCATATCAACCTCTATCACAACATTGAATTATGAAAATAAAAGATTATTCCATGATTATTCGAAAAATAGCTTTGAAATCCCATGTATCACTTGGACACTCAAATACTCCGCCCGCCTTCCAGGTATTTTCATCCAAGGGATCAGGACTGAAGATAATCTCACAGCTACCTAAGCTTTGAATACGCCAATTGAATGGCCGATCGTCTTCTTCACTTAAGCTAATTCTGATTTTCAAGTATTCATTATCCGCCAAAGTTGGATAAGCATAACAATCGCCTAAGGCATGTTCCCCTTCTTCCCAATGGTAATCTCTCTCAATAGTGCCTGACCCCCATCGGAAAAAAAGATATATCTCCCCTTTATTACTGCCGGCATCATGATCATCATAGATGATAATCTTACTGAGCTGCACAGCCTTAATTCTAGCTTCACCAATCATATAACCATTATTATCATTGTTGGATTCTTCAATCTCATCATTGGGATCAACCTTCAGGGTGACCTTGCCCCCCCACAATCCCATCTCTTCCGGATTCAAATCAATCGTATGTACCCTTTCCGTACGAGCGAATAATTTAACCTCCATCTGTTCAAAGCCTGTCCATCCATCGGCTTCCCGAGTGATGCTGATGAGGGGATCAATCGCCGGCGGGCTGACGCAGCCGTCATTGCGGACATGCACTTTGAGTTGGTGATTTTCCCGATCCACCCAGGCTTCTTTAATAATGAGATCCGTTTGGCCCGGCTGCCATTCGATCATGCGGTCAAAGCTCTCCGAATAGATCGTCTGGCCGTTCTGATCGTCAATATAAATCACGATCTTGTCGGTCGTGATGGGGTCAAATCCATGATAGGTCAGTGCAATCTGAGCAACCCCCTGACCCGAGGTGATTTGTGCCTGAGTGGAAAGGATATACTGCGCCATCTGTCCGCCTTGAAAAACACGTATGCGGATATTTGCCGGTTCTGAAGATGGATAATTGTACTTAACAAAATAGCGCTGCCCAGTCCCGTCGCAATTCGGCACGCTGCCGACATAGGTGATATCAGCGTCGCCTTTACAGGCCTCTCCTTGATAACGTAAATAATTGCTGGTCGGTGACTCCAAAGCGCCTTGATATGCCACAATGTAATACTCGTATTCTTCCTCACATGGCGGAACAGTCCACCAGGAAGGCGTTTCTACCACATTCACATCCGAATCAAAAGTGGCGACCAAAGTGTTATTTCGGTATAGCCTGAAACCATCAATGCTGGCAGGATCACCGTTCCATGCCCAGTGAAAATATTTTTTCTGCCCCCACGAGATTTGATGAAGAACAACCGGGGCTTCCAGGTGTTTGCCAACCGGATTGATGCGGTAGGACACTGTAAAACCTTCCCCATATTCTTCTGAGGTATGGATAAGCTGTCCATGCCAGTCTTCTGGCGGGTGTGTGACGCTCACATACCCGATATTATATAATTCATTATCTCGATACCCCTTGCAAGAAAGGATTAGGTCTAAAGATTGTTCCCGAAATAAAGGAATGATGACGGTATTTTCTCCACCAAGATACGCTTCAATATTCCAATGATTCTGACTGGTCGAATCTAAGAAACCTGTCTCAGGGATTCTGCCCCAGGGTGTTGAAGCCAATTCAGCATAGCAATAAACGCCTGAATAATCCTCAACCACTTCAAATGCCACAGCTTCCAACTCCACCCATGTGAAATACGCTTCAGGTGTAAAAAAATCGCCAATGTTTTGTAAAATTAATCCCCCAAAATCAACCTCCGTTGGACTCTCAGGTGGATCAGGGTTCGGATTGGGTGGTGTTATTGGTTGGTCGGGATCCTCTGTTTCCTCAACAGATTCAACACCTGGGACGTCACTGATATCAAATCCGCCTGGTATTGCCGGCGCATCACCCCTAACAAGCGCCACAGGCTCTAAATCTTCAGAAGTCTCTAAAACCTGCACATCTACCGCGGCCACGCCGTAACGATCCTGATCATTGTAAACCCGCAATATCAACCGATAGTTTCCTTCTTCAAGCGGCTGCCAACCAAGGGGAACTGAGAAAACATGGCTGGATTCAATGGGCGTTTCCGCCCCCACAAAACGCAGTTGTTCCCCCTTTACCTCCCATAATTCAACTTTTACAATCTTGTGCAATTCATCTCGGGATGTCGATTGAACATCAACCACCTGACCCGCTTGAATTTGCTCCCCATGCGCAGGCGCGTGAATCGTAATCATAGGCACGGAAGGCGTCGTTTGCAGTAATGAAGCCAGGACAAATAAGCCCGAGAGCAGAATCAAACCACCGATAGCAATACCGCCAATGATCAATAACCATTTAAGGGGTTTTCTCTCATTCATCATTATCTCCTCATATGCAGCGATTCTTATTGCACGCAGGATTGAATATGGACATTCCCACTGGTTGTTTCTGCCACATTTCCCACGTTATCCCAGGCTTTGACATAAAACTGGAGAATTTTCCCAACGTAGTTTGACATACTGGCAGAGAACTCACTAGGGCCCAGCGTGATTTGGTAATTCTGATCATCCACCGCTTGCATGTTTAACACAATCCATTTACCCACTTGGCTTTCATATGCAATGCGATAATACAATTTCACGTCCTGCAATCCGGAAGAGTCAACCACTTCAACGCTGATCCTCACACTGTCCGGCTGGCAGGGTGATTCAAAAATCGGATCATCCGATGCCACCATATTAGATATTGTTGGCGGCACATCATCCACACGATAGGTGTTCGTGGGGGATGGCGTGCGTGTACTTGTCGGGCTGAGGGTAAGGGTCATCGTTGGCGTAAAGGTGGATGTTGCCTGTGGCGTTTCAGTCGTTTCGAGTGTTTCGGTTGCGGTAGGGGTGATTCCCATCAGGGGGACGACCGTTTGATCTGGGCCCAATAGACGGATAATCTCATTGTTCGTTTCGTCTGTTTCCCCGATGAAGTTTTTATAATCAATGAAACAAGAAACATATTGAGGCCATTCCACAATCCAAGATAATGGTACTGTTGTGTATGTACCCGTTAGACCTGCCACAAAATCTTCATCATCACTCAAGGTTTTTCCAGTAAGATCATTGAGGATTTCTTCAGAAGTGCCCACATAAACAGCGATTTGAACCTCATCATCCTCAGCCACATCCCCAGGGCCAAGATTCCCATAATCACAAATCACCTCACCATCTGGGCTTACCCTGACATCGGTCACGACCAGGTCTGGCGCAAAGGACTGATCAATAATTCTTACTGTCACTTCAGCTTTATTAACAACATTTTCCTCGGCATCAAGCACGACAACAACGATGACGTGATCACCGATTTCATCAGGAATCCAATCCCGGTTGACCTCCATGAAGTTATCTTCAATTTGGGTGATTGATGAATCCTTCAAGGTCTCCCCATCCACTTCAATGCGATAGGTCTCCATCCCATCTCTGCTAAAAAAATGACAGGTGATTGGAATGGATTCCCCTAAAGCGTAAGTCTGATTGGGAAGCGGAGAATCAATCCAGGCACGGGAGGTAATATCTGCGTCCCCATCGCAAGCGGGAAGAGACAGGAGCAGAATCAATACCACGAAAATGAATTGCCACCGATGATCTGAATTAGAGTTCATGGTTTACCTCGCAATAAGACATTGATTAATGAATAAATCAAACACACCCTTAACAACAGCAAAGGGTTGGTTTCAAAAAAAATTACTTGTGGCAGGGTTGGAAACGACTTCAGACATCCATGAGATTATCCATCTGCTGTGATGAAAATCCCTGAATTGAATTTATCTTTCTCAAATTTATTATATAAATTAAAATATTGATGTGTCAAGAAAATAATCAGACACGTTACTGTCAAGATTTTCCATATT
>NPIE01000108.1_pt1 | contig 22671 bp, 21 predicted proteins | sample 8637661 | NCBI WGS metagenome assembly NPIE01 (sample SAMN07420842, study PRJNA396082) | bioreactor metagenome | isolation source: sample BA12 brine-fed electro-methanogenic bioreactor BA | place: Japan: Kochi | collected 2016-12-09
TGGGCTTTCTACCACAATTCACGCTGCGCTGTAAAGCGCTAAAGATGATCATGAAAAGACATTGAACACCTTTAAAAGCTCAAAATCTCCACGTTTTTCCTTTTGCCGCGTCGGATCGAAGCGCGCGACCGCCAACAGCCTTTCATCGTCGGTCAATGCAACCACATCCCCCTGTGCGAAATCTTCTTTTCCAACCACCTGATCGAGAGAAGGCGGCACACCGTCAGCAAGTCGACCGGCAGCCTCGGATACGATCTCAAGGCGGCTATAATCACGCATCGCTTCAATCGGCGTCAGAAATGCGGGACTTTCCCCGGGCAGGATGCCCTCGTCCACATCATCCAGCGCAATGCACTGCGCCAAATTGAACGATCCGCTGCGGGTGCGGCAAAGCCTGGTCAGATGGGCACCGGGCCCCAGCGTCTCACCGATATCATGAACCAGCGTCCGGATGTAGGTGCCCTTGGCGCAGGTTACCTCAAGCTCGGCCTCATCTTCCCCGGTCCGCAGAATTTCAATGCGGGCGATATGTACGGCCCGCGGCGGACGATCCACATCGACCCCCTGGCGCGCCAGGCGGTGCAGCGCGACCCCGTTGCGTTTGATGGCCGAATACATGGGCGGGATCTGTTCGATATCGCCGGTAAAGCGCGGCAGAACTTCCGGTAGCTGTTCAAGGCAGTGCGGCTCGACCGCTCGACGTTCGACAACCTGCCCCTCAGCATCCTGGGTGTCGGTGATCACGCCAAGCTTCATGGTGGCGTGATAGGTTTTTTCGCCAGCCATGATAAATTCAACCAGCCGGGTCGCCTGGCCGACGGCCACGGGCAGAACCCCCGTAGCCATAGGATCGAGGGTGCCGGTATGGCCGACCCGCCGGGTGCGCAACAGACGCCGCACGCGCGCGACCACATCATGGGAGGTGAGTCCCTGCGGTTTATCGATCAGCAGAATTCCGTCCATGAAATGCTCAGGCGCCGACCTCGATGTTCAGTCGATCGAACACCATCGCCCGGACCTGGTCAAGATCGCCCTCCAGGTTTGCGCCGGCGGCATTGTGATGGCCTCCGCCGCCGAGCTGGTGTGCAAGTTCGCCCACATTGATCTTGCCCTTGGAGCGGAAACCCACCTTGTAGGAACGAGGGCCGGTCTGCCTGAAGAGGATGGCGACTTCGACCCCTCGAATGGAGCGGGGATAGTTGACGAAGCCGTCGGTATGCTGAGCTTCGGAGCCTGTCTGGCTCATCATTTCGGAAGTCAGGGTCATGGTGGCAAATTTGCCGCAGGAGGAGACGGTCAATGTCGCAAGAGACAGAGCCAGAAGGCGCAGTCGCTTTTCGTCCTGGCTCTCATAAAGACCGCCCGCCACATCCCAGGGATTTATCCCGCCGATTTCGACCAGATCGGCGGCAATGCGAAAGGCCTCGGGGTTGGCATTGGAATAGCGGAACGAGCCGGTGTCGGCAAGAATTGCCGTATAGATGCACAGGGCCACATCGGGCGTAAGTGCGGCCGGACGCTTTTTGAGGATCCGGTAGATCAGGCCACCGGTCGCACAGGCCTCTTCGTCAACATAGTTGATATCGCCGAAGGCTTCGAAGTACGGATGATGATCGATATTGATCAGAAAAGAGCCTGCGTCGCGCAGATGAGTTCCGGCGCGATGCAATTCTCCGGCATCAAGCACGAAAACAACATCGAAAGCACCGTCATCAACTTGATGGACAATCAGATTGGAGCCGGGCAGAAACTGTAGCGAATCGGGAACGGGATCCTGGTTGTAGGCCACGACCTCTTTGCCCAGGGCACGTAAACCGTTGGTCAAGGCGAGCGTCGAAGCAATGGCATCACCATCAGGGCCGGAATGGGAGGCGACAAGAAAACGCCGGCCCTGGTCAATCTTCGTCAGTATCTGTTCGGTCATCGCGCTTTCCGGTTTCCTGGATTTCTTCAAGCAGAGTGTCAATACGGTTGCCGTACTCCAGAGAGTGATCGTAGCTGAAGATGAGATCGGGCGTATATCGCATACGCAGGCGCTTGCCGAGTTCCCGGCGAATAAAAGATACGGAGCTTTTAAGTCCCTCCTCCGTTTCCTGCTGGGCTTTTTCATCACCCATAACAGAGAAAAAGACCCGCGCCAGATGCAGGTCCGGCGTCATCTCAACGCCGGTGATGGTCACAAACCCAATGCGCGGATCTTTCAGGCCCTTAACCAGCAAGGCTGAAATTTCCTTCTGTATCTGTTCTCCGACACGATGTGAACGTTGTGATGACAAAGACAAAACTCCTACAGGTGAACAAATTCGGTCTCGCGATCGCACACTTCAGCGAGGCCGATGCGGTCGATTTCCTCTTCGATGCGAGCAAAAACTGAATCTGCTTCAGCCTCGTCGGCAACAACCACAGCAACTCCGATACTGGCTCGCTGCCATAAGTCATGGCACCCGACTTCGGCAGCCGAAATGGGGAAGCGCTCACGGCAGCGTCCGAGAATTTTGCGCACGATCCCGCGCTTCTCCTTGAGATTCTGCGGCGCATGAAGAACTAGCTCGTAACGGGCGATCCCAACGACCATGATCTTTCCCCCATGAATTGAGCTCCCCTTTACTTTACAGCGCAGGGGAGCATCGATTACAGCAGGGTTTTAGTTTCCACTATTTCGTAGGCCTCGATGATGTCGCCGACCTTGATGTCGTTGTAATTCTCAAGGGAGATACCGCACTCGTAGCCGGTGGCAACCTCTTTGGTATCGTCCTTGAAGCGTTTAAGCGAGGACAGGTTGCCCTCCCATACGACAACGCTGTCACGCACAAGTCGTGCTTTGGCATTGCGAAGAATTTTGCCGTCAAGGACATAACAGCCGGCAATGGTACCGATGCGGGAGATTGTGAAAGTCTCGCGGACTTCGGCGCGACCGAGTTCTTTCTCCTTGAGGGTCGGAGCCAGCAGTCCCTCCATAGCGTTTTTAATATCCGAAACCGCATCGTAGATGATGTTGTATAGACGGATATCCACCCCTTCGCTTTCCGCCAACTGCGAGGACTTGGGCTCGGGGCGCACGTTGAAGCCGAGAACCACGGCATCAGAGGCGCTGGCCAGGTTGATGTCGCTCTCGTTGATCCCGCCGACGCCTGTATGAATCACCACCAGGCGGCAGGCGTCGGTGGAAAGTTTGACCAGAGCGTCTTTGACGGCCTCGACGGAACCCTGGACGTCGGCCTTGATGACCACCTTGAGTTCCTTGACATCGCCCTCCTGGATCTTGGCGTACAGCTGATCCAGGGAGATTTTGCTGGTCTTGGCCAGCTCGGCTTCGCGCAGTTTCTGCTGACGGTGCAGAGCGACATCCTTGGCTTTCTTCTCATCCTCAACGGCATAGAGCAGATCGCCTGCATCGGGCACGCCGGATAGACCAGTGACTTCCACCGGCATGGACGGCCCGGCATTTTCAACGCGCTCGCCACGATCATCGACCATGCTGCGCACGCGGCCGTGATGGACCCCGGAAACAATGGGATCACCGATGTGCAACGTGCCTTCCTGTACCAGCACGGTCGCCACGGGGCCGCGCCCCTTGTCCAGACGGGCCTCGACGATAATACCGCGACCACGTTTGTTGGGATTGGCCTTAAGTTCCATGACTTCGGCCTGCAGCAGCACCATTTCCAGCAGGGACTCAATATTGAGCTGCTCCTTGGCGCTGACTTCAGCAAATATGGTCTCGCCGCCCCATTCTTCTGGGATCAGTTCAAACTCAGTCAATTCCTGCTTGACGCGGTCCGGGTTGGCATCAGGCTTGTCGATTTTGTTAATCGCCACCACGATCGGCACACCGGCCGCCTTGGCATGGTTGATCGCTTCCTTGGTCTGCGGCATCACGCCGTCGTCAGCCGCCACCACCAGAATGACAATGTCCGTCGCCTTGGCGCCGCGGGCACGCATGGCGGTAAAAGCCTCATGGCCGGGGGTGTCAAGGAAGCTGATCTTGCGGCCGTTAAGCTCGACATGGTAGGCACCGATATGCTGAGTGATGCCACCGGCCTCGCCTTCTGTGACTTTGGCCGCGCGAATGGCGTCGAGCAGGCTGGTCTTGCCATGGTCAACGTGTCCCATGACAGTCACGACAGGCGGACGCAATTCAAGATCTTCCGGCTTGTCTTCTTCTGTGCCGGGCTTGACTGCGGGAGAATCTTCCAGAATCGCAGCCTCGTCAAAAGCGACGTTTTCCACCTCGTAGTTGTATTCAGACGCAAGCAGAGCAGCGGTCTCGAAATCGAGAGGATGGTTGATGGTCACCATCGACCCCTGCTTCATCAGCTCCCGGATCAACTCATTGGCCTTGATCCCCATACGCTTGGCCAGCTCACCGACGGTAATGGAATCGCTGATGCGGATCACGCGCTTAATGGCCTTGGAGATGGTGACTTCGGTCTTCTTGGTCTGCCTGGCTCCCTTTTTGGGGCGACGCATCTTGCCGCTGCGCTCAGGCTCAAACACCTCGAGCTTGCGACCCTTGCGGCCACGGCGCTGATCGGAATCTTCCGAAGGCCCCCCTCCGCCTTTTCCTTTTTTATTCTTTTTCCCGCCACGCACTTCTTTCGGCTGGAATACTTCGTCAGGTGCCGCCGGCGGGGTAAAGCTGGGGCGACTGCGTTCCGCCGCACCGCCGCCTCGGCGATCATCACCGGCGCCGGCGGGAGGTGTCCTGGGAGCGGAATCTCTTCTTGCGGGGCGATCCCGGCGGGTATTTTCAGCGGGCCGACTTGGCGCACCGGAGCGCGAAGGGGCGCCAGACAGAGTGGACAGATCCACACGTCCCAACACTTTTGCCCGCGAGGCGGTCGCTTTATCGGGTTTCTTTTCACGCGCAGCAGGTTTCTTTGCTTCGCTTTTTTGAGTTTCATCAGCCTGGGAAGCTTCCGTCTCTGCAGGCTTCTCTTCAGAAGTTTCCGTCCTGGCTTCCTGCGGCGCTTCTTTCTTGGAGGGCACTGCGGCCTCTTCACCTTCGGAAGCGGCTTTCTCCTCTACGGAACCTTCAGCCGGGGCCTGAACTTCTTCATCCTTTGGAACCGCCTCTGCTTCCTTCGGCGGCTCAACGGGTTGTTCAGCTTTGGCCTTCTCGAGAACGCCGGGCTCAGACGGCGCTTCGGCAGCGGGAACTTCGGGCTGTTCCACCTTCTGCTCTTCAGCGGCTTTTTCCTGCTCTGCCGCAGGTGCAGGAACTTCGCGTTTGCGACGGCGGATAATGCCGGGCTTAACCCGCTGCTCTTCGACCTTTTCAACGGTGGAAGTCGAAGCCTGTTCCAGCTTCTTGATGTCCTCATCCTCCAGCACACTCATGTGACTGGCAGCGGACACCCCCGCCTGTGCGAGCTTCTCAAGCAGTTCCTTGCTTTCGAGTCCCATTTTTTTGGCCAGTTCAAAAACCCGTGTCTTTCCCATTAAATCTCCCCTACGAATTGCTCGTATCGCTTTAGCCCATCATCCAGGGCCTTGGCCAAGGCGCAGGACCTGATTCCCAACACGCTGCGTTGCTCGCGGCCGGTCAGTCGGCCGAGTTCGGCCTTGGATCCCCATTGAAAAACGGGAATGTCACGCGCCGTCGCCTTACGCCTTATTTTTTCAAGAATACCCGTCGAAACATCGGTAGCAGCTACAACCATCTGCAGAGGCTCCCCTTTGTCCAACGCGGCCATCACGCCGTTTCCGCCGCCGACAATCTGACCGGCCTTGCGCAGCATACCAATAAGATTATCCACCCTGACGGCAAGCTGCCGGGTCAACTCCCCCAGCAGCTCTTCGGCATCAGGCGGAAGGCAGCGTCCGCGAAAGGTGCGCTGGAAACCACCGCGTCGTACAGCCTGCAAAAGACAGTCTCGCTCTACGCAGGTATATGCGCCCCGACCTGGAAGCTTATTCCGCAAATCAACATGAATAGTACCATCGGGGCCCATCACATAGCGTACAAGGACGCCTTTGTCTTTCTGCCCACGACAGCCGAGGCAGGTTCGAAGCGGCTGGTGCGCTGAGGCCATCAGGGCTTTTCCGCGTCCTCTTGCGGCTCGTCATCAGTTTCAGGCGGTTGTTCACCCTCAACGACAGGGGCCTCTTCCGAGACCTCTTCGTCCTGCTCGGAAGCAGCAAACTCCCCCTCTTCGGCCTGCGGCGCATCCGTTTCGGGTCGAGCATCCACAGTAAACTCGGACTCAGCTTCCATCTCAGCTTCGGCCGGATCGAGTTCCTGCAATTCGGCGGCCTCTGCAGCCTCTGCGGCACGCGTTTCACTCTTGATGTCGATCTTCCAGCCGATCAGACGAGCGGCAAGGCGCACATTCTGGCCCTTTTTGCCGATTGCCAGCGAAAGCTGGTCGTCCGGCACGATAATCTCGAGTTCTTTAGCCTCGCTGTCCACATAAACCCGGGCCACTTCGGCCGGGGCAATGGCGGAACAGGCAAAGCGGCCGATGTCGGGAGTCCAGGGGATGATGTCAATTTTCTCGCCGCGCAGTTCAGACACAACATTCTGCACGCGCGAACCGCGCATCCCGACACAGGCACCGACCGGATCGACATCATGATCGTGACTGACCACGGCAATCTTCGCGCGACTTCCGGGTTCACGGGCGCAGGCTTTGATCTCCACCAGCCCTTCGCTGATTTCGGGCACCTCGACCTTGAACAATTCTATCACCATTCCAGGATGGGTGCGCGACAGAATGATCTGCGGCCCTTTGGGCGAGAGCTTCACATCGGCGATGTAGGCCCGTACCCGGTCTCCCTGACGATAGGTTTCGCGGGGCACCTGCTCGCGATGGGGCAGCAGGGCTTCGGCGCGGCCGAGGTCGACGATCAGGTCGCCGCGCTCATAGCGTCGCACGATACCATTGACCAGCTCACCCTGACGATCCTTGAACTCGTTGTAGATCCACTCGCGTTCGGCTTCGCGGACCTTCTGGATGATCACCTGCTTGGCAGTCTGAGCGGCAATACGGCTGAACCCGTCGGATTCAAGCTTCATCCCCAGAGAGTCACCGACCTCAACGTCCGGATCGATTTCGCGGGCTTCCTCCAGGTCGATCTCTTTGTAGGAATCCTGAACCTCTTCGACCACGGTGACAAACTCGAACAATTCGACCTCACCGACTTCTTCATTGAAGTGCGCTTCAAGATCCCGGGTGTTGCGGTACTTCTTGTTCGCGGCGGACAAAACGGCCGACTCAAGCGCCTCCACCAGAATGGCGCGGTCAATCCCTTTGTCCTTAACGACCTGATCGATGATGTGGTTGAGATTGGTCAACTCTGATCTCCCTATGCAACTTTCTCGGCAGGGCAGACTGCACCCGGCCTGTCTTTTCAAATTCTTTCGTCAACCGAAACCCGATTCAGAAATCGAATTCCGGATCGAGATGAGCTTTGGCGACGGCCTCCAGAGCAATGGAAACCACCCCACCTTTCTTATCCGTCTGCTGAATCAGAATCCGGTCATCTTCAAGACCGATGAGGTCTCCAGTGAACGTCTTGCGGGCGTTCCCCCGACCATCCGGATCCATCTTCTCAAAGGTCTTGACTTTTATGCGCTCTCCGCAAAAGCGCTGATAATCCTCACGGGTTTTGAGCGGCCGATCGATCCCGGGAGACGAAACCTCCAGGTGGTAGGCCCTGTGGATGAAGTCCTCAACATCGAGAAGCATACTGACTTCGCGGCTGAAAAGGGCGCAGTCATCGAGAGTCACGCCGCCGGGCTTATCGATAAAAAAGCGCAGAACCCATCCCTGGCCTTCGCGCTTGAATTCCACATCGACCAGCTCGAAGCCGAGATCGTCGAGAACGGGCTTCGCGACCGCTTGAACTTTTTCCAGCACGGACCCTTCGCTCAAAACACACTCCGAACAAATAAAAAAAGTGAGCGCGAAGCCCACTTTCTAGTGAACAGATTAAATCTGAAGAGATTAACTAACATGCGAGTGGCAAAAATGCAAGGGAAAATATCGCGAAAGCCGGTCACACGCGCTTGAGAAGGACCAGACTTTCGATGTGAAAGGTCTGCGGGAAAAGGTCCAGACCAACAGCATGCTCAAGCCGGTAACCGTTATGAAGCAGCGGCTTGAGATCCCGGGCCAGCGTAGAGGGGTCACAGGATACGTACACAATGCGCTCGGGAGCGCGCCGCACCAGTTCCCGCGCCACATCGTAGGCGCCCCGGCGGGGAGGATCCAGCACAACGACATCCCAGGAGATATCGGGCTGCGAGGCAAGAATCCGCTCGGCAGGAGCGTGAACAAAACGCGCATTGAGACCATGGGCAGCAGCGTTGGACCGGGCCCGGTCGATTGCCGGGGCGAAATCCTCCACACCGGTGACTTCCGCGCCGGCGGCGACCAGAGGCAGGGACAGGTTGCCCATGCCGCAGAAAAGATCAAGAATCCGCAGCCCCTGCACATTGCCAAGGCAGTCCAGCAGTTCAGCTACCAATTGCCGGTTCTGATCCAGGTTGACCTGCGCGAAGCCGCCAACGGGATAAGCCAGCTTCAGCTCGCCTTCTCTCAACGGATGGATGTGCAGCGCCGGGTCACCGTGGATATGGCGCAACGTTTCCTTGCGCCCCTGCTGGAGAAACAAGGCCACGGACTCTGCTTTGCAAATTGGAAGCACAGCATCAACTACGGGTTGCGGGTCAGAACCGATAAAATGAACGACGATGGCGCGCGCGCCTTCATCATCGATTGCCAGATCGATCTGGGGGACCTGGTCGGAGTGCCGACAGTCTGCAAGGCAGCCACGAAGCTGAGGAAGAAGGCCATTCAGAGCTTCGGCTGCAATGGGGCATTCTTCTATATCGACCACAAAATGAGTGTTCGCCCGATAAAACCCCATGACAAATCCGCGGGGCGTGCGGCGGCATTTGATCTGAATGCGGCTGCGGTAATGCCAGGGGTTGGGAGCGGCCCGCATGGCCAGCTCTGCATTGGGGTCCGCACCGGCCTGCCGAACGAGAAAATCCTGCAGCAGGTTCTTTTTCCACCGCAGTTGTTCAGCGTAGGGCAGGCACTGCCAATGGCAGCCGCCGCACTTGCCGAAAACGGCGCAGCACGCGTCGATGCGGTTCGGTGCCGCAGAGGCTATGAAGACCAGCTCCCCTTCGATGTAACGCTTCTTCTCGCGCCGGGGGCGGAACAACACCCAGTCTCCCGGCACAACTCCCGGAACGAACACCGCTTTGCCGTCCAGTCGCCCCACACCGGCACCGCCGTACGCCAGAGCGTCTATATAAATTTCGGAGGGCGCGCTCAAGAGACAGGCTGAAGGAAAGGGCGCGTCTTTTTACGCTTGTCCAGAAGTTGCCGCACCAGCTTGGCAGGGTAATCGGGGCGCTGAAAATAACCAAAGGAGCTGCGTTGGTAGCTCTCCCACAACCGGGTGCGAATCGTCTCCACCATATCGCTGGGGACACCCATGCGTTCAAGTCGCTGTACGGAGCGCGCCTCATCTCCAAGAATGCGGCGCGCTTTTTCCAACGCTTCTCCGGGATGGTCCTGGTCGGAAAACAGACCGCCGACCAGGGGCACGCGCAGGGTAACATCCAGAGTCACCTTGTGATAATCGCCGTAATAGCGATGAGTGAGGTCCTGGACTTCAACGATCAACCCGTTGTTCAGACTCTGCTCAAAATAGGGATCGGATGTTTCCATCAGTCCTCCTTTTCTTTATTCTGCCGGGCCAAAATACGTCTCTGCCCTTCAATGTAGTCGATCCTGCTCCAGAGGCCGCGCAGAATGCGGACCTCGCGATCATTGAGGCCGGCACGCCCGAAGATGCGACGAAAGGCCCGCAGAATATGATCGGGGTTATCAGGGTTGAGATAGTCGATATCGAGCAGGGTGCGGCGCATGTGACCGTACATGGATTCGAGCACGCGCGAGGAACTGAGGCTCTTGCGTCCGGTCGCTTTTTCACCGTTCTGGGACAGGCGGTGCGCAACCCGAGATGCGTCGTAAAGACAGACCGCAACCGCCTGCGCCAGATTCATCGAAGGCAGGTCGTCGCTGGTCGGGATCGTAATAAAGCGCTGGCACAGGTCGAGCTCGCTGGTCAGCAATCCACGGTCCTCCCGTCCGAAAACCAGGGCGACGCGGCCATGGGGCGCGCGCGGCAGGTAATACTCCGCCGCCTGATCGGGGTGCAGAAACGCTTCGCGGTATTTGCCGAACCGGCGCGTTGTCCCCAGCGCCAGCGAACAATCAGCCAGCGCCTCTTCCAGGGAGCCGAACACCCGCGCCTGCTCAAGAAGACTGCCGGCCTTGACCGCCATCTGCCGCGCCTCATGGGCGCAATGATCAACCTGGGGGTTGACCAGCCTCAGGTCACTGAATCCGAAATTGGCCATGGCCCGGCACACCGACCCAATGTTGCGGCTGCCCTGGGGTTCCACAAGCACAATAGAGATATTATCAAATTGAAAGATCATTTATAAATCGTGGGAAAAAGAAAGATGGGCAACGCGGAGCGATTCAGTCGATGTCACCGACGACGTGCTGAATGATCGCTGTGCCGGCAATGGCAGCAGTTTCCGTTCGGAGAATGCGCGGTCCGAGAGAGACAGGCAGAAAACCGAGAGTACGAAAATCATCCACCTCCTCCGGGGCAAAACCGCCTTCCGGGCCGACGAAGAGTGCCACCCGGCAAGGTTTTTCGCTGCCAATGGCATCACGCAACGACCAGCAGGACTCGCCCTCGTAAAAAAACAGTCGCAGGTCAGCCTGGCGCGCTTCATACATGGCCGCATCCAGGGAACGGGTTTCACCCAACTCGGGAATAACGGCCCGGCGACACTGTTTAGCCGCCTTAAGCAGAACATGAGGCCAGCGATGGGATTTTTTCTGCTTGGCGTCATAGTCGGCCTGGTCGATGGAATGTTGCGAAACATAGGGCACGAAACGCTGCACGCCAAGTTCGGTGCCCTTCTGCAGGATCAGTTCAAAACGTTCGCGCTGCGGCAGGGCCTGATACAGGGTGATCCCCACCGGACTCTCGGACGGCCGCGGGAGAGATTCGAACGGCAGCAGCACGGCTGAATCGTCGGTCAACTCCTCCACCCGCGCGCGGAATTCACGTCCGCCACGATCGGTGACGGTAAAGGCTTCAGCAATCCGGGGCTGCCAACGGCCCAAAGCAGCGCGTGCAGCCGGGCCAACCGTAAAGGGCTTCTGCAGAACCAGCTCTGCATCAACGACGATGCGGCTGCTCGCCTCTTTTCCTTCAGCGCATGCGCGGATCAAAACCTGCCTCCCGGTATTGGGCGAATCGACGCCGCGAAGCCTGCAGAAGATCATCTTCGTAGGTCTCGGCAAAGTCGATCACCTGGTCGAACTGACGGAGAAATCCCACCGAACAGGGTTTGCCCATAATCAGGATACGCGCACCGTTGCTGTTTCGCTCCTCGGTGACGATCACCACCGGCTCATCGGAGCAGTCGACCGCGCCGTTATCGAAACAGTGAGGCACAAAAGCGCCCTTGCGCCAGGTCCACAGAAAACGGTCCAGCGTCACACCCTGGTTGTCGTCATGGACGGTCAGCAGCACCCGCTGCCCATGTTCATGGAACTCGGCCGCAAGCTCACACAGATGAAGCGCCTTTTCAGGTCGCTTCAATTTGATGAATTCAATTGAGGGTTTTCCCATGACGGCAATCCGATTCGAGGTCCAGGACTTTAGCTCGCTGCTGCCCGGCGGACATGCTCGGCACCCCGCTGCATGGCTTTGACATTGAGGGGGATCAAACGGTGATTACGCTCCGGTAGTATATCACGCAGCGCCTGCTCCAGTGATTCAAGGCAGGCGACGCCGGTTTTTTCCAGGTAAGCGCCTGCAGCGACCATGTTGACCAGCCGTGCGTCGCCAAGCTCCATCGCAACATCGTTCATGGGGATCTGGATGATCTCGACCTGGTCGACCGCAGGGACGTCCTCCACCAGGGAGGAATTGACCAGGCAGAATCCGCCCGGACGCACCCGCTCCAGGTATTTCTCTGCAGAAAGCGGGTTAAGCAGAATTGCACCCTGAGGTCGTCCGACAACCGGGGATCCTACTTCCTCGTCACTGATCACGACCGTGCAGGTGGCGGCTCCTCCGCGTTTTTCCACCCCGTAGGCAGGGAAATACGACACGTTGTGCCCTTCGAGAATCGCGGCATAGGCCATGAGGTTGCCCAGCATGAGAACCCCCTGCCCCCCGAATCCAGCTATAAAAACATCCTGATTCATGCGTTCAACCCTGAGCGGACGCATCGCCCTGGCGACGACCCGCTTCCTTGAAAATTCCGAGGGGGAAATAAGGGATCATTTCCTCCCCGATCCGGTCATTGGCCTCCAGTGCGCCCATCCCCCAGTTGGTCGGGCAAGCGGAGAGAACTTCGACGAATCCGAAACCGCCCTCCTTGACCTGGGCCTCAAAAGCCTGACGAACGACCCGTCCGGCAGAGATCACATTTTTGGGAGAGTTCACGGCTACCCGGGCCGAGAAGGAAACCCCTTCGAGCTGCGCAATCAATTCAGCCATGCGTATGGGATAACCGTCGCTGCTGACATCGCGCCCCCGGGGTGAAGTGGAGGTTCGCTGGCCCGCCAGGGTCGTGGGCGCCATCTGTCCGCCGGTCATGCCGTAAGTGGTGTTGTTGACGAAAACCACGGTAATCGCCTCGCCGCGATTGGCGGCATGGATGATCTCGCTGGTGCCGATAGCTGCCAGATCGCCGTCACCCTGGTAGGTAAAAACGATTCTGTCGGGGCGGGCGCGTTTGACGCCCGTGGCCACTGCCGGCGCACGACCGTGGGGCGCTTCCACCACGTCGATATCGAAATATTCATACAGAAAGACGCTGCACCCGACCGATGCCACTCCAATGGTCTGGTCCTGTACCTGAAAATGATCCAGGGCGTCCCCGACCAGGCGATGAATCGTGCCATGCTGGCAGCCGGGACAGAAATGGGTGACGACGTCCTTAAGCGAGTTGGGATGATTGAAAACGGAAACGAGCGATCCGGTCATGCCTTCCTCCCGTAGTGGCGGCTTATCTGTTCGAAAAGTTCCTCCGGAGGCGGCAGGGAGCCGGCGCCGGGCGGCCGTCCGTAAAATTCAACGGCACGATCGCAGGGAGTGTGAAGGCGCACATCTTCCACCATCTGCCCGGTGCTGAGTTCAAAGCAGAGAACCTTGCGTACCGTCTCGGGCAGATCGGCAAAAGCCTGGCAGGGAAAGGGGAAAAGCGTGATGGGACGGATCATGCCGACCTTCATCCCCGCTTCGCGCGCCATGCGCAGCGCCGTTTTGGCAATGCGTGCGGTGACGCCGAAAGCCGTCACCACCAGTTCTGCGTCTTCCAGCGCGACCGCCTCGAAACGCACCTCGTCGCGCTGCATCTGCTGATATTTTTCGTACAGGCGCCAGTTGTGTTTTTCAAGCTCGCCATCACCGAGATAGAGGGACTTGACGATTTTCTGATGGTCGCGCCCGCCCTTGCCGGTGACAGCCCAATCCTTGGCGGGCAGATCGACCTGGGGGCGCGGGTGGGGAATCAACGCCTCCTTCATCTGCCCGATCACCGAATCTCCCAGAATCATGGCCGGAATGCGGTAGCGATCGGAAAGATCGAAAGCCAGCATGGCATGATCGTACATCTCCTGCACGCTGTGAGGCGCCAACACGATCAGGCGATAGCCGCCGTGTCCGCCGCTTTTAACCGCCTGGAAATAATCGGCCTGCGACGCATCGATTCCGCCAAGCCCCGGGCCTGAACGCGCAATGTTGACGACCAGCCCCGGCAGTTCCGAACCCGCCATGTAGGAGAGCCCCTCCTGCTTGAGAGAGATGCCGGGACTCGACGATGAAGTCATGGCACGGGCTCCGCACGCGCTGGCACCGAGCAGCATGTTGATGGAGGCGATTTCACTCTCGGCCTGAATGAACTGGCCGCCCACTTCGGGCAGCTCGCGCGACATGAACTCGGGGATATCGCTCTGGGGCGTGATCGGATAACCGAAATAATAACGGCAACCCGCTTCGAGGGCCCCCATGGCAACCGCCTCGTTGCCCTTGACGAAAAGACGCTTCTTCAAGATAGAAACTCCTGAGAAAAAAATAACTCAACTGGCTTTCTTTTCACGGAAAACGCGGATGGCGAGATCGGGGCACATCTGGGCACAGAGGGCACAGGCAGTACATTGATCTTCTTTGCCAGCGATCATTTCCGCCGGGAGAAAACCCTGTTTATTGATGGTCTTGCGCAACTGCAGCAGACCATGGGGGCAGGCAATGGTGCACAGCGCGCACCCCTTGCACCGCGATTCATCGATGACAATCTGGTTCATAATCCGTCCGAAGGTTGGTTGGGATGAGGTCCGATCGACCTGAAACGGGGCAAAACTTATCAGATGCAACTTTCAGGCGTCAACTTGAAATCCCGCGCGCAGAGGGCATCAGCCTCGAATCAATCTCTCGATCAAGCGAAAACCGTCCACCAGAACATTGTCCGCCCGCTTGGCGGACTCCTCGTTGTAACCGCGCACGCGGGGATTCGGTTCGGGGGACGCCTCGGAATCGTAGAGAGCGAACGGCACCGGGTCATTGGTGTGGGTCATCTTCTTGACCGGCGTCGGGTGATCGGGCATCAGCAGAATGCGGTGCGGCCCCATCTCTTTAAGCCCCTTGCGTACCGGCCCCACCACCTCACGATCAAAGGATTCGATGGCTTTGATCTTTTCGTCGATCTGGCCCGAGTGGGATGCCTCATCAGGCGCTTCCACGTGGAGATAGACAAAGTCGCGACTCTCCAGGGCCTTTAATGCAAATTCTGCCTTGCCGCGGTAATTGGTGTCGAGGTAGCCGGTCGCGCCGGGGACTTCGATCACATCGAGCCCGGCGGATATTCCGATTCCCTTGATCAGGTCGACCGCTGCCACAACCGCGCCGCTGACCCCGAAACGATCTGCAAAAGTCTCCAGTTGGGGAACCTTGCCGTGTCCCCACAGCCAGATGGAGTTGGCCGGCAGCAGCCGCTGCTTTTCCCGCCGCACGTTGACCGCGTGGTTATTGAGCAGAAGCTGTGAGGAAGTCATCAGATTGACCAACTCCTGCGCGCCTTCCCCGCCGCGGGGAAGATCGTTCTCGATACTCTGCCCGGTCAGATCGTGAGGAGGCGTGAACACCATATCGTCACGCCCGCCGCGCCACACCATCAGGTGGCGGTAGGAAACGCCGGCGTGAAATTCGAACGGCCCGCCGCCGAACTCCTTGTCGAGTTCGCGGATCAACTCCCCGGCTTCCTCGGTGGAGATATGGCCGGCGGAAAAATCTTCCATGTAGATTTTCCCATAATGAGGGGTCAGGCAGACCAGGTTGAGCCGGAAAGCGACATCTTCCGGCCCCAGTTCGATCCCCATGCTGGCCGCCTCAAGCGGAGAGCGCCCCGTATAGCAGTTTCGCGGGTCATAACCGAAAACAGACAGGTTGGCCACATCACTGCCGGGGTGAAATCCTTCCGGCACCGTATGAACCATGCCGATTTCACCCTGGCGAGCCAGGGCGTCCATATTGGGGGTATCCGCTTTGGCCAGCGGCGTGCGTCCGCCAAGTTCCACCAGCGGCTCGTCCGACATGCCGTCACCAAGCAAAACGATGTATTTCATGATGACCTCTTGTTTTTTTAAAACCAGTGAGGGGTGAGGCGTGAAGTGTGAGAATGCGCGGGAAGAACCTGCTCATCCCCAGGGGGCCGCTCTCAACTGTTCAAAATTTTTCGCAAGTTGAAACAATGCTCTATTTGACAAAGTGCAATTCCCGCTATTTCCCGGTCACCCTCGCGGGTGGAACTGCTCATGCAGTCGGCGCAGCCGCTCACGGGTGACGTGGGTATAAATCTGGGTCGTGGAGATGTCTGCATGTCCCAGCATGGCCTGGACCGCCCTGAGGTCGGCACCGTTTTCCAGAAGATGTGTCGCAAAGGAATGGCGCAGCGTGTGCGGCGTGATGTCCGTCCGGATACCGGCCTCCAGAGCACGGCGCTTAATCATCTTCCAGAATCCCTGACGTGTCAACCCCTGCCCGGAGCGGTTCAGAAAAACCACCGAACTGCCGCGCCCTTTCTCCAACGCAGGCCGGCCATTGTGCAGGTAGGATTCGAGTTCCGACAGGGCATTTTCCCCCACCGGCACCAGGCGCTCCTTGCGCCCCTTGCCGATGGTGCGCACGCAGCCGATCTGGGCCTGAACATCTCCGAGCCGAAGCCCCACCAGTTCAGAGACGCGCAGTCCGGTGGCATAGAGCAGTTCGAGCATGGCCCGGTCCCGCAGAGTCACAGGATGATAGCCGCGGGGTGCTTCCAGAAGCCGTTCAACCTCTTTGGGCGCAAGCACCGTGGGCAGACTCTGCATCATTTTCATGGATTCGATGCGCGCAGCCGGATTGAATTGAGCCAGTTGTTCCGCGAGCAGAAATTTGTGGAACATCCGCAACGCTACCAGCGCACGCGTGCGACTGCGCGGCGCCAGACCCAGGGCCTGCAGATGTTCGAGGTAGTCCATGACGTCCTGTGCGCCGATCTTATCGGGGTCGTTCAGCCTGCGCCCCTCCAGAAAGTCGAGGTAGCGGGCCAGATCGCGGCCGTAGGCCTCCAGGGTGTTGCTTGAAAGCCCCCGCTCGACGGCAAGGAAATTCATGAAATGGTCCAGCAGTTCTTCCATGATAAAAGTCAAATCTCACGTTCCAGGGATTGAAGCAGGTGAGTTTTGATCTCCTCGATTTTCTCCTCCTGCATCACCTTCTGCCCGAAAATGTCCTGCACGTAGAAAACGTCGGCGGCCTGATCAACCTTGGTGGAAATTTTCGAAACGCCGATGTACAGGCCCAGGTCCTTGAGGGTGCGGGTAATGCTGTAGAGCAGACCCACCTTATTGTGGGCGAATATGTCGATGACGGTATACTCGGGTGAGACGTTATTGTCAATTTCCACCTTGGTTGGAAAGCGCGGCCGGGGTTTGTCGGTCATGAACGCCGGCGGCTGACGGCGAACGACAAGCTGCTCCACGTCTCCGCGCCCCTCGATGACCATCACCAGGTCCTGCTCGACCTTGTGCCACTTCTCGGGATCATCGATCACATCTTCGGCGGAGCTGTTGACCTGCAGGATATCGAGCACTTCGCCGTTTTTGCGGGTATGGATTTGCGCGCCGAGAATGTTGATGCCGTTGGCCGCCATGACCCCGGTAATCATGGAAAAAAGCCCCGGCACATCCAGGGTCGTAATCGACACCTCGGTAAACCCGCGCTGGTAGTCGTGTTCGAGTTTGAGCGCCAGGGTCTTTTTCCCGCGGCTGTGGACCAGGCGCAGGTGTTCAGCGATCTCTGCGGAGTCGTAGGACATCTGATACCGCGTGCTCATGGTTTTGAGGTCTTCCTTGACGGTCTTTTCTCCCAATTCGTCCGCCAGGGCCCGAACCACGGCTCGCCTGCGGTTGCGCAGCTTCTCCGAGCGTTTTTCGAAGGCGAAGTTCCCCTTCTCAAGCACCTGGTAGGTTTTTTCGTACAGTTCCTGAAGCAGCATCCCCTTCCAGTCGCTCCACACGTCGGGGCCGACCGCCTTGAGATCGGCAAACGTCAGCAGGTAGAGCATCTTGAGGTTTTCGCTCATTTCCATGGTGCGGGCGAACTGCACAATCATGTGATCGTCGTGCAGATCGCGGCGCTGAGAGATATGCGCCATCGTCAGATGATGGCGTACCAGGAATTCAAGCCGTCGGCTGTCTTCCCTGTTGAGTCCCATGCGCCGCGCAATGGTGGGCATCATGGCCGCCCCTTTGTTGCTGTGGTCTTTGCCCTCCCCTTTGCCGATATCATGCAGCAGCACCGCAAGCAGGAGCAGTTCCGGCTTTTCGATGTCGTTGGCGATCCGCGTCAGGATGGGGTGTTCCTCTCCGTATTCACCGCTGCGCAGCTTGAGAACTTCCTCGACGGCAAAGATGGAATGCGTGTCGACAGTATAGATATGGTAGAGGTCATGCTGCACCTTGCAGAAGATACGTCCGAATTCAGGGATGAAGCGGTTGAGGAACTGCAGGTGGTGCATCTCGCGCAGCACTTCGCTGACACCGCGCCTGGAGCGCAGGATGTCAAGAAAAAGCTCGTTGATTGTCCGCGTGCGCCGCACCTTGTCGTTGATCAGGTGAAGGTTGTCCCGGATCAGCCCCTTTAAAGAAAGGCTCAGCGGAACCTGATGGTACTGGCTGAGCATAAAGGCGCGCATCATTTTGGAGGGATCCTGCTGGAAGACCTCTTCTCCCCTGACGCGCAGCTGCTCCCTTAAAATATAAAAATAGGGGTCGAGCTGGCGTCTGCGTGAAGCGCCGATGAGGCGCGAAGTGGGCTTGTCAAGCTGCTGAATGCGGGCAACCAGGGAGGATGACAGATGCTCGATTTCGGTGGCGCGGTAGTAATAATCCTGCATGAACTGCTCGACCGCCAGGGCGCGCCGGCTGCTTCTATAACCGAGAAAACGGGCGATGCGTTCCTGCTGGTCGAAATGCATCTGATCGCTCTTGCGGGTGCTGATAAAGTGCAGTTCGTTGCGGATGCGCCACAGGTAATCATAGGCATCTTCAAAGGCGCGCTGCTCGCTTTCGGTGATCACCCCCTTGATCACCATATCTTTGAGATTTTTGGCCTTGTACTTGACCTGGGCAATCCAGACCGCCGTATGCAGGTCGCGCAAGCCCCCCTCGCCCTCCTTTATATTGGGCTCAAGCAGATAAACCGAGCTGCCGTACTTTTCCCGACGCTTGTTATTCTCCTCCAGTTTGTTGCGGATGAACTGCTGGGTGTTTTTGCTCAACACCGTCGCCAGCACTTCCTTCTCGTAGCGGGCGTACAAGGCGCTGTCGCCGGCCAGAAACCGTGAATCGATCAGGGCGGTACGCACGGTCAGATCGCGATCGGCGTGATCAAGGCAATCCTTGGCGGTGCGGATGCTGTGCCCCACATCGAGGCCAAGATCCCACAGCAGGTAAAGAATGCGTTCAGAGATTTTTTCGGCGAATTCGCGATCCCGCCCGCCATAGAAAAACATGATGTCGAGGTCGGAACGGGGGTTGATCTCGCCACGTCCATATCCCCCGAGGGCAATCAGGGTACAGGCGCCGAAACCAGCGGGGGAGAGATCGATTGTGGCCGCTTCGAACAAGGTCTGAACCAGGATATCGAACATGCGGGTGAGTTCGCCGACCACCTCGCGCCCGCTGGCTCCCTGCCGGTGGCGAGTCTGAATCGCATCCAGGTAATGATCCAGATAAGCCTGAGCGGCATCGAGCAGCTCAGGCCTCCAGGAAGAAAAAACCACGGATTTCGGCACAGATTCAGGAACAGGGAAAAAGGTGATGGGGTCAATGACCAGAGGGGCAATAGTCATGAAAATTTTCCATCGTCAGAAACAATAAACCGATCAGCGCTGCGCAAGAAGCTCCAGGGCGACGCCATAATTACGCACCGCCTGAGAGATGGCAAGAGCTGTGTTCTGCTGAAAATCCTGGGTGACCAGGCGCGCCTCCTCGCGGTGGTTGCTGATGAAGGCGGCCTCGACCAGAACCGACGGCATTGTCGCCCCCAGAAGAACGTAGAACGGTCCCTGTCGCACGCCGAGGTCCCTGATATTGCTGTATTTGCGGCTCAGCCTTGAAACCATCGACTTCTGAATCTCTGCCGCCAGCCGGCCGGATTCATTGATCTTGGCGTTGGCCATCAGGTCGAACAGGATCGCTTCCAGGTCGCCCACTTCCTTAAGGGTCGTACCGTTTTCACGAGCTGCCACGGCTGCGGCCTGATCATTTTTTGACAGGTTGAGGTAGTAGGTCTCGGTCCCGTGGGCGCTGCGATGATGACTGGCATTGGCATGCAGAGAAATGAAGAGATCGGCGCCGACTTTGTTTGCAATGGCGGTCCTCGCCTCCAGGGGAAGAAAGACATCCCGGTCGCGGGTCAGGATGACCTCGCAGCCGATATCCTTTTCGAGCTGTTTCTTGAGCAATTTGGCCATGGCCAGGGTAATGTCTTTTTCCAGCACGCCATTGGGGCCCACGGCGCCCGGGTCCTTGCCGCCATGCCCGGGGTCGACCACGATGCGACGCAACCCGGAACGTTCATTGTTGGCGGGCGAAGGCCTTTTTTTCGCTGCCGGCGCGGCGTTTCGCCCCAACACCTCGGCCAAAGCGTCGCTGCCCCGGCCAGGCGGGCTGTTGCGAATCTCCGGCGACCGGGCGCTGAGTACCGGCTTCTGATTGCCGCCGATATCGATCACGATGCGGTAGGGGTCTTCAAGATGAAACACCTTGAAGTCAGCGGAGGTCACGAGATCAATCACCATCCGCGTCCGGCCGGGTTCCGGAGTCCCGAAGCGGACCCTGCGCAACAGGCCATCCTCGATTTCAACAACGGGTGAAACCGCCAGGTCTCGCGTCGAGTCGGGGATGTCGAGATAGATTCGCGGGCTCAGTCCTTTAGACGCATCCCCGGGAAGGACGTTGTATTTATAGTCTGCCGTGCGCGACAGATCCAGCACGACCCGCGTATAGGTCGGATTGGTCCAATGGCGCAGATTCACAATCTGTGCGGGACTCTCCGCCTCAGCCGAGACGGGATTGAGCCAGCAGAAGGCCAGTAGCAGCACACTGAAAAGGATGCGTACGCTGCGGTTTATCGTGAAGCAAAAAAATGAATGGAATCTCATCGCCATGCCTTGGTGCCCTCCGGAGTCAGAGCATTTTCTTCAGATCATCAAGAATATTCAACGCTTCAAGGGGGGTCAGAACCGTCACATCGACCTCTTCCAGCCTACGGCGCAACTCCTGGTCGCCGGATGAAAAAAGAGAAAGTTGTGGAGAGCTCGCCTGAGGTCGGGAACGCTTTCTCTCGCGCGCCAGGCGGGGCTGCCCCTCGTCGCTGAACTCGCCGGATTCAAGGTTGCGCAGAATCTCCTTGGCGCGCTCAACAACCGCTGCCGGAATTCCCGCAAGCCGTGCGACCTGAATCCCGTAGCTGTGCCCGGCGCTGCCCTTGACGATCTTGCGCAGAAAGATGACCTCATCGTTCCACTCGCGTACGGCCACATTATAGTTTTTAACCCGCTCGCGGGTCACGGCCAATTCGGCCAGTTCATGATAGTGGGTTGCGAATAAGGTGCGCGCGGCCACCCTTTTGTTGTCATGCAAAAACTCAGCCACCGCCCACGCAATGCTGACCCCGTCAAAAGTCGATGTCCCACGGCCGATTTCGTCGAGGATGATCAGGCTGCGGGGCGTGGCGTTATTGAGGATGTTGGCGGTTTCGGTCATTTCCACCATGAAGGTCGACTGACCTGAAGCCAGATTGTCGCTGGCGCCGACACGGGTGAAGATCCGATCGACACGGCCGATGCGCGCCGAACGTGCCGGCACAAAGCTTCCTACATGGGCCATCAGCGTGATCAAGGCCACCTGCCGCATGAAAGTCGACTTGCCGGCCATATTGGGGCCGGTGATGATGAGCAGTTGGTCGTCCTCGGTATCAAGACGCACGTCGTTGGGCACAAAACGTTCGCCGGGACTGACACGCTCCACCACCGGATGACGGCCGTCCTCGATCTCGATTGCAGTGCCGTCATCCACGACGGGACGCACATAATCGGCTTCATGGGCCAGGTCCGCCAGCGCCAGAATGACGTCGAGCCGTGCCAGTGCCTCGGCGGTATTCTGCAGGCGCGCGCCCTGCAGGGCCACCTGCTGCCGCACCTCCTGAAACAGATCGTACTCAATACTGACAATGCGCTCTTCGGCGCCCAGCACCTTGTTTTCGTACTCTTTGAGCTCAGGCGTGATGAAGCGCTCCGCGTTGACCAGGGTCTGCTTGCGCTGATATTCCTCGGGCACCCGGGACAGGTGGCTCTTGGTCACCTCGATGTAATAGCCGAAAACCTTGTTGAAGCGAACCTTGAGCGAGCCGATTCCGGTTCTCTCCCGTTCCTGCTGCTCCATCCGGGCAATCCACCCCTTGCCTTCCCGGCTGATCACGCGCAGCTCATCGAGGTCGGCATCGAAGCCGTCGCGAATCAAGCCGCCTTCGCGCAAAACGAAAGGGGGATCATCCACAATGGCGCGCCCGATCAGCTCCGCCACATCTTCGAGCACATCGAGATCGCCTGCCACCTCTTTGAGCACAGGCGCCTCAAAGCCCTGCACAATATCATTGATCTGCGGCAAACGTTCGAGCGATGTTCTCAATGCGACGAGATCCTTTGCCCCGGCGCTCCCCATGGCAACCTTGGCGGAGAGGCGCTCCAGGTCGTAGATTCCGTCCAGCGCCATACGCAGCCGTTCGCGCTCATCACTTCTGAGACGTGCCTCATCCACCGCCTCAAGACGCGCCCAAATAGCCGCGCAATCAGTCAGAGGATAGCTGATCCAGTGGCGCAGCTTGCGCCCCCCCATGGCGGTTACGGTTCGGTCCATGACGCCGAGCAGAGAACCTTTCTTGCGCCCGTCCTGCAAAGTGGATGTCAGTTCCAGGTTGCGCCGCGTCGCCGCATCGAGGACCAGATACTGATTTGAGGAGTGCGGAGTCAGGGCACGAAGATGCCCGATGTCGCCCAGTTGGGTCTGC
>NPIE01003925.1_pt3 | contig 22670 bp, 16 predicted proteins | sample 8637661 | NCBI WGS metagenome assembly NPIE01 (sample SAMN07420842, study PRJNA396082) | bioreactor metagenome | isolation source: sample BA12 brine-fed electro-methanogenic bioreactor BA | place: Japan: Kochi | collected 2016-12-09
TGCCAGCTCCATGCTGGCAAAGCCATTGCCAAGCACCCCGGCGCCTCCTCAGGCACTGCCGAAATTTGAAGTACGAAAGGTATTACATCAAAATTTTGTTGTACCTGGCTATCGAAAGTAATTGGTGGCGTGACGGTTTCAAGTAACTTGAAATTTTTATCAACGCGATTTGATGCTATAACGGCATCATCAGATTGCATGGCGGCGTATTTTCGTTCGGCAATTTGACCTCAAGCACTCATCTCGAAGAAGTATTCGTCATGAAATCGGCGCAGCGCGCGGGGAAAAGTCGGTATTATTGGCAAAATCGTTTCTGATTAGCAAGTTTCTTCAGCTAAAGCCCAAAAATCCGGATATTCTCGGCCAGAAGGCGCATACTGACCACTTAATTACCCAGGAGTCCGGCTCATGGTCATGAATAAAATTCAGTTTCAAGCAGGCCTATCACTGCCTGCCTTTTTAGCGCAATTCGGCACCGAAGCGCAATGTGAAGACAGTTTGGAACAGTCCCGCTGGCCCCAAGTCTTTCGCTGCCCCGACTGCGGTCATGCCGAACACTATGTGCTTAAATCAGGCGGACGCAAAACCTTCCAATGCCGGTCCTGCCGATTACAGACATCGCTGATTGCGGGCACTTTATTCCAGAGCACCCACCTTAAACTGACGATCTGGTTTCTGGCGATCTACTTGATCAGCCAGGCCAAGACCGGCTTGTCCGCCCTCGCTTTGAAACGGCAGTTGGGTGTCAGTTATCCTACCGCTTGGCTGATCCAACAGAAACTGATGCAAGCGATGGTCGAAGGGATGCCCGGTACACCTTGAGTGGCGACGTCCAAGTGGACGATGCCTATCTCGGTGGCGAATTGGCTGGCGGCAAGGCCGGGCGCGGTTCGGAAAATAAGGTGCCATTTGTCGCGGCGCTCTCGCTCAGCCCCGAGGGACAACCGAGGTTTATCAAAATGGCGCCGATTCCGGGTTTTACCCGTAAAGCCATTGCCAATTGGGCACAAGGCGATCTCAGCCCCGGCTGTGTCGTGCGGTCCGACGGCTTGGCCTGTTTTGCCGGCGTGACCGATGCCGATTGTCAACACCAGGTGATCATCGCCGGTGGCCGCAAACCCAAGGACCTACCGGAATTCTGTTGGATCAATACAGTGTTGGGCAATCTCAAAACCAGTCTAGGCGGCGCCTACCATGCTTTCGATTTCGCAAAATACGGCACCCGCAACGATGGTGCGTTCGCGTACCGCTTTAACCGGCGTTTCCAGCTTGAGCCATTGCTATGCGCCTTATCGAGGCTGCGGCTATGAATGGCCCCGCTCAGAAATTTAGCTTCGACGAGCTGAAGCATCTTGCTAATCAGATAAAGAGGATTCAACAATGCACACATCCAGAGCCGACATCGCATTCCTGTTCGACGTCGATAACACACTGCTTGACAACGACTGCGTCATCGACGAACTGGAATGCCACCTCGAACGCGAGGTGGGTGTCGAGCGCGCGCAGCACTACTGGCGCCTCTTCGAGCAACTGCGAACCGAGCTGGGCTATGCCGATTATCTGGGCGCCCTGCAGCGCTATCGCGGCGAATATCCCCGTGATCCGGGTATTCTCACTGTCTCCCGCTTTTTGCTCAACTATCCCTTTGTCGAGCGTCTCTTTCCCGGTGCGCTAGAGGTCATCGCGCACGTCAAGCAATGGGGGCCGGCGGCTCTCCTCACCGACGGTGATGTAGTCTTCCAGCCGCACAAGGTGGACCGCTCCGGACTGTCTGAAGCGGTGGCCGGTCAAGTCTTGATATATTTGCATAAAGAACGAGAACTCGACGATGTCGCCGAGCGCTGCCCGGCTGAACATTACGTATTGGTCGAGGACAAACTGCGCCTGCTCACTGCTGTAAAAAAAAGCTGGGGTTCGCAGGTCACCACCGTCTTCGTGCGGCAGGGGCACTACGCGCTGGATCCAAAGATACTGGCCGCCTACCCCGCCGCAGACGTAAGTCTTGAGCGCATTGGCGATTTGCTTCAATACGACCTGGCACAATTGCTGAAGCTCGGGCAATCGGTCGCATAGTCACTGTGCCCGTAGGTTTCAACTCAATTAACCACGAAATATCCGGGAGGAATGATGAACACAAAAAAAATGACCGCTGGCGAGACATTTCCGATGATGGCTTGGAATGCCGTTTCCGGCGAACGTTTGGTCCCGGCGGAAGAGTCGGGCTGGCGAGTTCTCATCGTCTATCGAGGGCAACATTGCCCACTCTGCAAAACGTATCTGAACACGCTCAACGAGATGCTTGAAGACTTTCGGGCCACGAATATCGCCGTATCGGTTGTTTCCGCCGATACTAAGGAAAAGGCCGAGGCTGAAGTGGCCGAATGCGGCTGGACATTTCCGGTCGGTTACGACCTGTCCGTCGAGCAGATGCGCGAGCTTGGCCTTTACATCTCGGACCCGCGCTCGCCAGAGGAGACCGACCGGCCGTTTGCGGAACCGGGGTTGTTCGTGATTAATCCGGAGGGCAACACGCAGATCATCGACATCTCCAACGCCCCATTCGCCCGCCCCGACTTGAAGTCGCTCTTGAAGGGGCTTCAGTTCGTGATGAGTAAGGGCTACCCGATCAGGGGACGTGCATAGCCAGGGCAGTAGACTCAGTGCATTCAATACAGCGCGCGGCCATGGGCTTTTTGCCGATGAATTGTTGTCCCGAATGTACTACAGGAAGCGAGGTTCACCTGCCGAAGGCTGGCTCAACCCGATCATCACTAACGAATCTAAAGAGGAGCATTAATGATCATGAAACAATCCAATCATCACATTATCCAAATCGATGGGCACAGCATCGCTTACGCTGAACAGGGCGAGGGCAGCCCGGTCGTTCTGATTCACGGCATCCCGACATCAAATCTGTTGTGGCGGAAGGTGATGCCGGAATTGGCCAAGACACACCAGGTGTTGGCGCCTGATCTGCTGAATTACGGAAAATCGGATAAACCGGTGGATGCCAACGTCTCCATTGAAGCGCAGAGCCGCCTGATCGTGAAGTTTATGGATAAACTCGGCATCAAATCCGCCGACATCGTGGCGCATGATATCGGCGGCGGGGTCGCACAGCTTATTGCCGTCAATCACCCCGACCGAGTTCGCAAGCTGGTCTTGATCGATGCGGTCTGTTTTGATTCCTGGCCGATTCCGGAGTTCCTGCCTCTACAAAAATCGGGTGCTGAGGAGGACATGAGCCTCGAAGCCTTCCTGACAATGATGCGCGGATTCATGCCGCAAGGCGTCTACAACAAAGCCGCGATGACCAATGAAGTCGTCGACTTGTATCTGGCGCCGTGGTCGAGCGAGGCCGGCAAGAAGGCCTTGTTTCGAAATTTTCGGCGATTGAACCCGGAGTACACGCAAGCGATTGCCGGCGAGCTTAAACATCTGCCCCATGAAACGCTGATTCTATGGGCAGAGAATGACGTCTTTCAAAAACCGGCCTACGCCAGCAAGCTGCAGGAGACGATTCCCAATGCCAAGTTGATCTGGATCAAGGACGCCGGGCATTGGCTGATGGAGGAAAAACCGGAACAGATAAGCGGCCACCTGATTGCTTTCCTTGACGGGAGATGATTCAAGGAACGGATGGGATGCGTAAGCCGTAAAGCACACAAGAACAGAACCACCGGGAGCCAAAATTATGACGAAATTACTTGTCAAGGGCATTGTCTTCGACCTGTACGGGACGCTCGTTGATGTTGGGGCGGTCGCCAAAGCCTGTAAAGAGGTGGCGCCCGATCCGATCGCTTTTAACAAGCAGTGGCGAGCCAAGCAGCTTGAGTACACGTTTTTGCGGACGCTGATGGAGCAATACCGGGATTTCTGGCAAGTGACCGGGGAAGCGCTTGAGTTTGCTGTAGAGCGCTTCGGCTTGCAAATGACCACCGGGCAACGGCAACGGCTGATGGAGGCCTGGCTGCTTCCCAGTCCGTACCCCGAGGTCGCTTCGGCTCTGCCTCGGCTGAAGGAAAAATACTCATTGGCGGTATTGTCCAACGGAACTCCTGAAATGCTTAGTAGCGGCTTGGAGCGAACCAGGCTCCGGCCACACTTTCAGTGGGTGCTCAGCGCAGATACAGTGAAACTTTATAAGCCGTCACCCAAGGTCTATCAGCTTGCGCTACAGCAAACGGGACTTCCAAAAGAGGAGATCCTTTTTGTCTCCTCGAACGCCTGGGATGCGCTGGGCGCTAAAAGCTTCGGCTTCAAAGTCTGCTGGATCAATCGGACCGGTGCGCCATTCGATGCCTTGGGCCCCAGGCCGGACCAGGTTGCCAAGAACTTCGATGAGCTGACGGATGTCCTGTGAAAATGAAAAGTCAAGGTTCAATGTCATCCTCCAGCTCGGCAACGAATCCACGTTGTCGACTTGAGAGTCGATAGGGCGGATCAACTACCGTTCACTCAAAAACGAACCTTCTTGTTAACTACACACTGGAGAGTCTAATGTGGCAACATATATCCGGCCCCGTGGTTTTTGCTTTCCCTGCCTGCATTACCTGTGCCGCACTATCCAGCTCGACACTTTGCTCTATGGAGGGGGTTAAGTGTTTGGCAGAGATTTTGATAACAGGATTGATTTTTATCCTAAAATCCGCACTCTCGTTATCCCCTCGCTGATCAGAGGCTGCCATAAAGCCGCTGCTGACAGATTCACGGTGTCCCCTGATGAATACTGGATGAAGGGAAAGACGAATCCTCTTTCACATGCACGTCGTGTTGCGGGAAAGGTATTTCGATACCTTCCTCCCTCAAGGCGGCATCGATTGCAAAGCACAAATCGCTGAACACTTGCGCTCTGTTATCTATAGATCGGATAAAGCAACGAAGCTCAACATTAAGCGCACTGTCACCGAAACCCGTCATTAATACCACAGGCGCAGCAACCCGATTGCTTTCGGTAATAACCATGTTGTGTCGATGCGCGACGGCGAGCAGAATGACCCTAACCTTTTCAAGGTCGGAACCGTAGGCGATGCCGACTGGAATTTTGATACGTCCTGATGAATCATGCAGCATCCAGTTAGTGACCTGACTGGAAATGAGTTCTGAGTTGGGCACTATGACATGCGAACCGTCAAACGTTCTGAGTTGAGTCGAGCGGATGCTGATCCTGTGGACAAAGCCTTCGATGGTGCCGACGAGAATCCAGTCGCCGGTGCGGACGGGGCGTTCGATTAGCAAAATAAGACCGGAAATAAAGTTATTGACGATATTCTGCAAACCGAAACCGATGCCCACCGACAAGGCGCCTGCAATGATGGTGATATTTGCAAACTCCACTCCCGCTATGGACAGCGCGACCAGGAAGGAAAGGGTGAGCCCGAGATAACCGGTAACGGTAATCAGTGCATCTTGCGCGCCGCGTTCGATCCGTGCATTACTTAACCAGGTCGGCACCACGTTTTGTTTAAACCAGCCGGACAAAGCCAATAACAAGGAGAAGGCCAGTAGGGCAGTCGTAATCTGCAACGGTACGACGCGAAAAGAACCCATCATGAAACCCTCTTGCAGATAAGTCATAATGAGGTCAAGACCTTGACGCGACAATCCCCAAACCCAAAGCACCCAAAGCCCGAGCCCACTCCAGATCATCACACTGAAAATGAGCCGAATCCAGATCAGACCGGGAATGTGGTCCTGATCTTTTAACCCAAAATACCGGCGAAGCCGTTTCTGCCAGGGTTGATAACCGGAATCTATGCCGTCGAACAAATCGGTCATTAACGTATTGATAAACCAGATGATGCCGAAACCCGATAACGATCCCAGCAAGCCGGTCATCGTAAAAATTGAAAGATTACGATAACCCAGCCATTCGGAGCACAGTGAAAAGATCAATGCGGTGAATAGTACCAGTCGCAGTCTATACCTGCCGCTCAATGAAGGAATATGGCCAATGGACCAGAGTACCCAGGCCAGACTGAGGAATAGAAAAACGCCATACAAGGCTCGTGCCAACAAATACTGAGTTTCCAATAAAGCTTCTGAAAAACCGGATCCGAACACGAGTAGCCCCAGCCAACCTAAGCCCAATAGTCTTTTCAGATGTTTAGCCAGAATCAGCGCCGTTGTATCATCCATAGCCAGATAAGGACTCGCGGGCGGATCAGGATGCAGCATTGCGCCGACAATGCTCAGCATCAACATATAACCCAGCAGGCCGTAGGCTAATTGAGTGATAAAAGGCGCTGGTGCTAACGGCAAAACAATGCTTAAAAAAACAAGGGCGGCCACGCTTGCGCCGATGACAGGCAATAATCGTGCGCTGCAACTTTTCAGCGCTAGCAAAAATCCGGTGCATTTATCGACACACGGTGTTTTTATTGATGACATCCAGATTTGATATAAACGCCGACCCACCAAAAAACCAAGGCCAACTGAACATAGGAGTGCAATCAGATCGGCGCTGGTCAATAATTGCAATCCACTTTGCTTCACTATGAAGTGCTGCGACAATTTCCACCAGGATACAGGATGGTTTGACTTGTCCTGAATGAGTTCCCTTACTGTAGGACCTTTAATCAAGCGTTTCCGGGTCAGCGTGGCTTGTACAAGGGCGGAAGCTTTTTCCCTGATGTCTTTGGCCTGAATCAGGATAAATTGGCAGGCGGCAAGACGTTTTTCGAGAGCTTCGCGTTCCTGGACGAGATTGACCCGAGCCAGGCTGACATCACTCGCTTCTTTGCTTAGTTTCGAACCCAGGTACTCAATATCCTGCTGACGCTGCTGCACTGCTGCTTCAGTTTCCATGACGCAGACTTGAGCTTGTTCGCGAATGGTCAGGAGTTTCTTTTTGATGTCCTCAAGCCGGCCGGTATCCGGTTCTTGATCGGCAGCCGATTGCAGTGTTTTGTTGGCGGATTCAAGAACGGATTTGGCCGACTCCAGCCAGGCTGCACTGTAGACTTCGACAGACCATGACGAACTGGAATACAACAACAGCAGCACAACTTGTAAAAAGAGATGCGGCGGGAAAATATTAATGGAATGAATAGCTTTCATAGTACAGTGAATGTTGACGTCTGGAAAAGTAAAATAGTCTGCCCGATAGTGTACTGGCTTTGTCCCAAACGGCCTTATTTAAGCGATAGCCTCTCTTAACTATACAATTTATTCTTGGTGATCACCTCCAGTAGGTTGCCCATTCCGTGCCACAAAAAATGACAACGATACCCGCTGTAACAGGCTGGCTGTGGCTGAGTTATGCGTAACATCAGTGAAGCGCACATCTTAGTGTTCCGTAAACAATACTGTGTGCCCGTCCGGATCACGGGCCATGACTCCTTTTGAAAACCCCAAACTATCATCCGGCAATTCCACCGCCGTATTGGAAACAAGACGGTAGTGACGGCTGCGAAGACTATCGTTAACAACCTGCGTGTCGTGAGTCGATAGCTGAATTTGCCAGTTCCAAAGATCATTAGATTGAGTATCCGCTGGCATGGGTTGACCGCTATGTGGCGTTAGATATTCCAGTAGTTCAATGCCTGGACCTTGAGACGCTCTAAGGGCAGTGATACGCAAGTGCGCGCCGAACACATTATTCAGGCGTTCTTGTTCGATGCCGTAATTATCGCTGGCACCGGCCACATGAAGTCCGAGGGTGTCGCGATAAAATTGCAAACTGGTGTCAGTATTGGCAACCACGATGGCGGTATGATCTATGCCGAGAAATAACGGCCGGCTTTTTTCATGCCACTTCGGGTTGCCTTTACCTTCGGGAAATTCCAGAATTTCAAGATAATGACCGTCAGGATCTCGAAAATAGAAGGCCTGGATGCCGCCTGCATTGGGATTCCAGTCAGGTAAACGCTGCGGGGCGGGCGAGGCATATTCCACCTTATGTTTGCGCAGATGGGCGTAGGCTTTATCCATATCGCTAACGATGATGGCAATGTGTTGAAACCAGCGATCGTTGCTATGCGAGTCGGGGGGAATGGGTCGGCCCCGGGGCGTCAAATAGTGAATCAGCTCAATGAATTCGTCGCCCAATTGCAAACGGACAACCTGCACACGCAGACCAAATACGCCGGTAAGATGTTCGTAAGGCTCGCCAAGTACCTCGGTTTCGGCAACCTTTTTGAAGTCAAGTACCTGGGTATAAAACGCCAGCGAACGATCCATGTCGCTGACCGTGATGCCAATGGTATCGACGCTACGCACTACAGGTGCGGCCCATAGGTTGCCGCCGTTCAGGCAGCAAACGAGAATGATGAGGGTCATGCTAAAGCGGAATGACATTCGGATGGCTCCTAATAGTTTGTAGAGGGTGGAAGCGCTACGCCAACTTCCTCATAGCGCGGCAAGATACCGGCCAAGACGCAGCCCCCAGGCATAAATAGTCAAGCCCGGGTTGACCCGGCTGGAACGCGGCAATACGCTGCCGTCCGCCACATACAGGTTATCGATACCGTGCACCTTGCCGTTGGCATCGACGACAGACAATGCCGGGTCGTTACCTGTAGCCATGCTGCCTGACGCGTGCGCAGTAGCTTCCAGGCCCATTTGTTGCGCTACGCTAAAAAACCCGGCTTGTAACAGCCGGGTTTTGAAGCCTCGAATGATGGCGCGATGCTCGGCGACAGAGGCTGAAACCCGTTTCAGGTCATAATCCAGCGTGGGCAGTTCTCCCGAACCCCTGCTAGCCAGGATACGATTGTCCGGACTGGAGCCGTCTTCAGTCGTGACAAAGAAGCCGTAAGCCCGCGCCCCCAGAAGGTCAGTCACAAACTTCGGCACGAACCTGGGTAATTGGGTAGCCAGAAGTTCGCCATCCAGCCAGCCCAGACATTGCACCGTACTGTGCGGGAACCGTTCATGAAAAAAGATCGCCGTCTTGCGTAATACATCCCGTTGCCTGACCGGCGAGAAAGCGAGCAAGGCACTGTTAAGATGCAGTTTGAAAGCCGAACCCACAAGCTGGGTCAAAGGCAGTGTTTGCTTTGGATCGTGCTGCCGCAAATGCTGTTGCAGGATGCGGGGCGAGGCCATGGCGCCGGCCGCAAGGATGACGGTGTCTGCCTGATAAAGGCTGCCGTCCGTACAGCAAACGCCGTTGATGCGGGTCGAATTTTCGGGACCGGAGACCAGATTGGTGACGGCTTTCTGCGTCAACAGCTCAAACAGCGGCTCCTTGAGTAACGGCTGCAGCAGGTTTTGTTCGGCATCGGCTTTATAGCCGCCCGGCGAGGCAAAACCGTCGAAGTGTTTCGCTTCCTTGGGCTGCTCAAGAATGGTTTTTTTCAATCCCAAAGGCAGGGACTCAGCCTGCCAACCGCTGTTATTCCGGGTAATTCGCTCAATGAGCTGGCCCAGTTGCGGCTCGTTGTCAAAATGATCGACCTGGAGCAGCTGTTCCGCTTGCGTATAATAAGGCTCCAGTTCGGCATAGCTGATCGGCCAGCCGGGACATTGAAAGTCCGGATCCGCGTTAAATTCGTGCGGGCTGAAACGCAGCAAGGCGGCGCCATACCATTTGGTTTTGCCGCCGACATTATAAAATTCGCCGGGCGTCAGCGTTTTATCGTCAGCATCCCGCCACGGCTCCCTGTTTTTAAAGCGCGCTGCACCGAAAACCAGGCGGACGTCGAGCGTACTGTCGTCTTTCGGCAGAAAATCGCCTTTTTCCAGCATCAATACCCGTTTGCCGCCGTGTACCAGATTATAAGCACAGGCTGAACCGCCCGCGCCGGAGCCAATGATAATGGCGTCGTAATGTTGTTCAGTCATGTTTATTTTCTGTATAGTCAGGGTTAGTGTTTGCGGCCGGCTGTTGCCCGTTTTGGGATCGTAACCGCAATGAATGCAGCGCCGCTCGCGAGCATGGATCAATTTGGCGCACATGCGTTCGCGGCTGAATTTGAGCAGCCGATAAGTTTCTACCGCTGCGAGCATGCCCAAAACCGGCGCAGTGAAATAAATCCACAGGGCCGTCCAGATGCCCGACGGCAAGGCCGACGCGACAGTGCGCGCCGGATTCATGCTGAAGCCCGAGTACGGCGCTTCGAAGGTGACAAACAGGGCGATCAGAATGCCGGCGGCAAGCCCCGTGTAACGCGCCAGCGACCGGCTGTTCATAAAGAACAGCAGTGTCAGCATCAAGCCGAAAGAAATCCCGGTTTCGGCGGCAAAGGCTATCCAGATACCAGCGCTGCCGGGGATAGTGACGACCCAGTTAACCGGCGGCTGGGTAAATTCGCGGCCCAAAACCAGCACCGCCAGCACCACGCCCAGGGTGCCGCCGATAAATTGAAAAATCATGTAGCAAAACGCATCCCAGCCGGCGATTTTACCCAGCCGCAAAAAGCTCAAAGTCACCGCCGGATTGATATGCGCGCCGGATTGTTTGCCCCATGGCGAATAAATGATGCCGATCGCCGTCAAACCCATGGCCACACCTGTGATGCCCCGGCGCAGGTTGTCGTCAGGGATCAGCTCGGGTATCGGCGAGTCGGGTGCTTCCAGCAGCACCACGACGATACCGGCCGACACCATGAACATGCCCAGACCCCAGGCTTCCATTAAATATTCGGGCCAGTGCTCGCGCAATGATTGACATAAATTCATGTTTAGCCCCCTTCTGCAAACCCCGGGTAAAGCGTCATGCCTCCATCGATAAACAGGCTGATACCATTGGCGTAATCGGAATCGTCCGATGCCAACCAGACCACGGCGCGGCTAATATCGTCAGGCTCGCCGATGCGGTTGTAGGGGATCAGCTTCATTAAATCGTCATAGGCTTCCGGTGTTTCCCAGGCGGTGCGGTTGATCGGGGTGCGAATGGCGCCGGGGCAGACGCTGTTGACGCGGATGCGATAGGGAGCCACTTCCTGCGCCAGGCTCTTGTTCATCAGCATCACGCCGCCTTTGGACGCGGCGTAATTGACATGCCCGCCCCAGGGAATAACCTCGTGGACCGAACTGATGCTGATGATTTTGCCCGCCGCGCAGGAAATTTCGCTGATCACGCCACGGCGTTTGAATTCGCGGATGGCCTCGCGGGCACACAGAAATTGCCCGGTGAGATTGACGTTGATGACCTTGTTCCATTGTTCCAGCGTCATGTCGTCGAAGGCCGCGTCACTTTGAATACCGGCATTATTGACCAGAATATCGATGGTGCCGAACTCCTCCAGCATGCTTGCGAACATGTTTTGCACCTCGGTTTCATTGGAAACATCGGCTTTGATCGCGATGGCATGGCCGCCTTTGCGCTTGATTTCATCGACGACTTCTTTGGCGCTGGCGTCATCAAAAACATAGTTGACGGCCACATCCGCTCCTTCCTTGGCCAGATACAGCGCCACGCTGCGGCCGATGCCGGAATTGCCGCCGGTAACCAGCGCTTTTTGGCCGCGCAGCAAATTGCGCGGCGGGCACTCGGGCATGACCACGTCGGGTAACGGGGTGCCGGGATTGGTTTCTGCGGAATTCATACGAATTGCTCCTGTTGATGGTTAATAATTTTTTTAAGCGAGCCTGGTTGTGAAGTAATTTTCGTCCTTCAGGCTAGTCTTTATGCACGTTTGGCCCTGCAACCCTGGATGCGACGAAATGTTCGATTATGACGGGCTTGCGCATTATCTGACAAAGTAGAATTACAGACCGGCCCGTCAATCCCGCTCGGCTCATCGGTTTAGGCGCCAGTCGTAGGGCTCATAGTGAATCCGAAGCTTTTCCGCATGTTGTTTGAGCCACTTGGCGTTTTCCTGATCGTACAGATAATCAGCCAGATAGTGGATCAAGGCGGAATCGTGCAGATTAAAATCGCGCCTATACCAGCGAAATATTTCCGATAGCTTCAGTATCCGCCTTGTTTTATCCAGCCGGGTCGTGCTGTTGATGAAAACCTGGGCTGACGTGTCGGGCTGACGAACCCGAAAATTCAGACGGTGATCTTGGCGCGAAAAATGTTTGAACAGGCGAAAATGCGGGCGGACGTTGCCCCGCAGGATACCGTGTTCGATATCATCCGGCGTATAGAGGCGGCCGCCGATCCGGTACTGGATGCGGGAGAAAAAGCGGTGGACTTCCTTGACCGAGCGAGCGATCTCCAGTTCCACCACGCCATGGATGATAAAGGCATTATAGACATTGACCCAGAAGGCAATGCGTTCGGCATCGGTTTTAAGAGCCCCCGGATCAAAACCGGCCAAGGCCGATACGGTCTGCCGATACCTTTGGTAGTAATCAGATTGCCTGATACGTTCGTAGTCCACACACTGATGGTGACCATCGTAGAACAAGCCGCGCAGAATATTCATGGTGCGCTTGATTTCCTGACCCAAATGGACTCCGCTGACCGGCTTTTCCGCTTCGGCGGCATTGAGCAGCCGAGGTTTAAAGACGAGCCTTAGTTTGTCCAAAATACCCATGGGTTCCGGGCGCTGAACCGGATGGCGGGCGCGAAGGTAATTCTGGACCGTGGTAGCGTAGCCGATATGGGAATAGGCTTGGGGAAAGTTGCCCAGGATCTCTTGAAATTCCGGGTCGAATTGTTCGCCGAAAAGCCCCAAATGATTGGAATAGGTGCCAACGCGGTGTAAATGCTCTTCCACCTCATCCAGGCGGCCCTGCATGATCAGGCAGTTCAAGTACCAAAACAGACAGATCAAAAACCCCCGTTCCTGCCCGGCCAGTCCATCGTCCATCCGATAGCGCAAGAGCACGCCATCCGCCCAAAGATCCTCTTCCACGGCCTTGATTGTCCCGGCGACGCGGGGATCATCCGCCGGCAGAAAGCCCATCAGGGGAATCAGCAGCAGCGCGGCATCCACGGCTTCGGTGTCGTAATGCTGGGTAAAGGCATTGCGTTGGGTGTTAAAGCCTTTGTCCAGAATTTCTTGGCGAATGGCTTCCCTAATCCGGCTCCAGCGGTCGAGATCTCCAGGGAATCCGTAGTGTTCGGCGATTTTGATGCCCCGGTCCAGAGCCACCCAGCACAGCAATTTGGAATGGGTGTAGTGCCGGGGCCCCAGCCGCATTTCCCAGATGCCGTCGTCCGGATCCGGCCAAATGATACAAACTTTATCTATCAGGGCTTGGATCAAGGCCCAGTGCTCTACATCGATTTTTCCCACAAACCTGGATAAGGTAAAGAGCGTATCCAAAATTTCGCCATAAACATCGTGTTGCCGTTGATTGACCACAAACTGTCCGATGCGCACCGGTGCGGATCCCTTATAGCCGGAAAGATGCGGCAAAACCAATTCGTCATCCGGCACACCGGTTTGGTGAATTTGATAGACGACGGGGAAGGCGTCTGCGTGCTTTAACTGGCAAATAGCCTTGATCCATTTCAGGTAGTTTTTGACTTCGTCGAAATGGCCCATCTCGGCCAGAGCGAGCAAGGTCATGCTGGTATCGCGAATCCAGCTGAAGCGGTAGTCCCAGTTGCGGTTTCCATAAAGAATCGCAGGCAGCGACGTGGTCGGAGCGGCGGCGATGGCACCTGTTGCTTCAAACTGTAGCAGTTTCAGAACCAGGGCCGAACGGTCCAGCGCCTGTTGCCAGAAGCCGGAGATGGGATACTTGCCCAAATGACTGTCTTCGGTCCAGCCTACCCAGTAGGCATGGGTGCTTTCAAGCATGCCTTGAAGATCGGCCGACTGCAAAGGGATGGTCTCGGCGCCATAATAGAGCGACAGCCAAAGGGTCTGTCCCGGCAAAAGTTCGACCTCCGCCTGTTCCTCTCGCCAGATGAGCTCGGTGCCAGAATGCAGACTCAGGGTTTCATCATCGGCTTTAATGAACCATTCCCGTGTACCCGAACGCGACCAGTCCGGAACACTGCGTGCGTAATCGAAGCGCGGCGAACAGTCCAGGCGCACTGTCATGGCGTTTTCCCCGACTGTCAGGCGACGTATTAGGATGGGCAGCCTGTCTACCGGGCTTTGTTTGCCGGAACGCAAAGGCATGCAATCGACCAGTTCAAGTGTTCCCGAGCGCGTACGAAACAGGGTACGGAGAATGTTGGTTTGAGGCAAATAGTCTTGTACCGAGTCCCATTGCTCTTTCGGTTGAGCCGAAAACCGGCCGCCTTTGGCTTCGTCAAGGAGCGCGGCAAAAACGGAAGGCGAATCCATAAAGGGCAGGCATAGCCAATCGATGGAACCATCCTTGCCCACCAGGGCGGTTGTGCTCTTGTTACCGATAAGGCCATAATTTGCAATCATTTTGTATGTCATGATGTTTATATCCCCCTATTGGTTAGTATTCAATTTCGGTTCGCTTTACATTGACCGGCCTGAACCCGGTTGGTACCGGGCAGCCTAGCTGTCGACTTGCAACAAATTCGCCACCAGTCCGGTCCAGCCGGTCTGGTGCGAAGCTCCGACGCCGCTGCCGTTATCGCCGTGAAAATACTCATGAAACAACACATAATCTTTGAAATGCGGATCATTTTGCAGCTTGTCGTTGCTGCCGAATACCGGCCTGCGCCCGTTTTCATCGCGCCGGAACAATCGGGTCAGACGATACGCCAGTTCATCGGCGACTTCATCGATAGTCAAAAAACGATTAGAGCCGGTCGGGCATTCGATTTTAAAATCGTCGCCGTAATAACTGGCAAAACGTTTCAGCGAGGTGATTAATAAATAATTGACCGGAAACCAGACCGGTCCGCGCCAGTTGGAATTGCCGCCGAAAGCGCCGGTTTTTGACTCGCCGGGTTGATATTGCACGGTCATCGGTTCGCCGCAGCAGTCGAATACATAGGGTGCATCGAGATGTGCGCGTGACAGCGAGCGAATGCCGTAATCGGATAAAAACTCGCTTTCATCGAGCATGCGTTTGAGCAGCTGCTTCATACGGTGACCGCGTAACAGCGATAATAAATGGCGGTTGCCGCGCCCCGGTTCGTTCCAGCGCGATACTAAACCACATAGATCGGGGCGGTAATTGAGGAACCATTCCAGGCGGCGTTTGAAGTCCGGCAGGCGCTCCAGCATTTCCGGCTCGATAATTTCCACCGCATACAACGGAATCAAACCGACCATGGAGCGCACTTTCATCGGCAGCATGTCGCCATTGGGAAAGCGCAGCACGTCGTAGAAAAAACCGTCTTCGTCATTCCACAAACCCACGCCATCGTCGCCAATATGGGTCATGGCTTTGGCGATGTATAAAAAATGCTCAAAAAACTTGGTGGCGATGTCTTCGTATACCCGGTTGTGCAACGCCAGCTCCAGGGCAATGCGCATCAGATTCAGGCAGTACATCGCCATCCAACTGGTGGCGTCGGATTGATTGATATAGCCGCCGGTCGGCAGCGGTGCGCTGCGGTCGAACACACCGATGTTGTCCAGGCCGAGAAAGCCTCCCTGAAACACGTTGTTGTCGTCGGCATCCTTGCGGTTCACCCACCAGGTGAAGTTGACGATCAGCTTGTGCATGACCCGTTCCAGAAAATCCAGGTCGCCGACGCCGCCGTTGGCTTCGCATTCGGCTTTATAAATTTCCCAGGCTGCCCAGGCATGTACCGGTGGATTGACATCGTCGAACGACCATTCATAAGCCGGTATCTGGCCGTTGGGATGCATGTACCAGACGCGTGTCATCAATAGAATCTGGTGTTTGGCGAACGCCGGATCGATCATCGCCAGCGTGACGCAGTGAAAGGCCAGATCCCAAGAGGCATACCATGGATATTCCCATTTATCCGGCATCGAGATGATGTCGGCGTTGTTGAGGTGCAGCCAGTTTTTGTTGCGCCCATGTTGGCGGACAGGATCCGGCTTGGGCTGGCTGGGATCGCCGATCAGCCACTGCGGAATGTCGTAATAATAAAACTGCTTGCTCCAGATCATGCCGGCGAAGGCCTGGCGCTGAATCATTTTGGCTTCCGGGTCTTTGATGTTGCTTTGAATGCTCTCGTAAAAGGCATCGGCTTCGCGTAATCGCGTGGCGAACACTTGATCGAAATCGCTAAAAGCCCGGGCTTTGGGCTTGCGGCTTAAACGCAGACGCACTTCTATTTTCGACTGGGCCGATACGGAGAATACGTAATGACCACAAGCTTTGGTTCCGGTTTGTGCGGGATTGACGACATCGTTTTTCCGGTCGATCACGGCCTCGTGAAAGGCGTCTTTGAAATAGCCTTTAGCTTCCAATCCGTACAATTTTTTACCATGGGTGTCGTTATCGCAGAACAACAGCTGTTGAGCGTCATCAAGGTAACAGTGATATTCGCCCAGGGTTTTATGCTTGATTTCAATCTCGCCGGTTCCATTTGCCGACAGCATCGGCTTGTCGTTATCGTTGCCCCAGCTCCAGGTGTTACGAAACCACAGCTGCGGCAGAATATGCAGCGGGGCGGCATCGGCTCCCCGGTTATGGGCGGTGATGTGCATCAGAATGTCATCGGCATCGGCTTTGGCGTATTCGACGAACACATCGAAATACCGGTCGTCATCGAATACGCCAGTATCGAGCAATTCAAACTCCGACTGATCCTTGCCGCGTTTTCCGTTCTCATCAACCAGTGATTGGTAAGGAAAAGCCTGCTGCGGGTATTTGTACAGCATTTTTAGGTAGGAATGGCTGGGCGTGCCGTCGAGATAGTAATAAAGCTCCTTGACATCTTCGCCGTGATTGCCCTGGCCATTGGTTAAGCCGAACAATCGCTCTTTAAGAATGGGGTCTTGTCCGTTCCATAGCGCCACGCTTAAACACAAACGCTGGGTAATGTCACTGATGCCGGCAATGCCGTCTTCGCCCCAACGATAAGCCCGGCTGCGAGCGTGGTCGTGGCTGAAATACTCCCAGGCTTCGCCGTGCGCGCTGTAGTCTTCGCGCACCGTGCCCCATTGGCGTTCGCTTAAGTAGGGTCCCCAATCGCGCCAAGGGGCTGATCGGTCGCTTTGCTCGTTTATGCGTTGTTGTTCGGCGGTCTGAATTGTCGTTGGCTTTGTTTTGGCGCGGTTGACCAGGTTATCGCGTTTGTTTGCACTGGGTGTGTTGTTTGTCGATATTGTCATGGTTATTCCTGTTTATTGTGATTAGAGGTGACGATTGAAACAGTTATGAGCGCTTAACTTTTCAACTTCAGCCAGGCACGCAAAATTTCCGAGACGCTCCAGGCCTGGGCAAAACAGCCACGCGGCTTAAAAGGCGGCTCGGCATCAAAAATTTCGCTGACTTGACCGATGCAGGCATCGGTAAGATGCAATCCCAAGGGTTCAAGAAAGGAACGGGCTTGTTCGGCATCCTGATAAACACGGAAATGGGCGTCCACAAACGGTCCGAGCAACCAAGCCCATACGGTGCCTTGGTGATAGGTGCTGTCGCGTTGTGCCGGATTGCCCTGATAATACGACGCATAACCCGGTTCGCCTCTTCCCAGACTGCGCAAGCCGAAAGAAGTCAACAGTTCACGGGCGCAACTGTCGACTACCGACTTTTGCTGTTCGGCAGACAACGGACTGTACGGCAAGGACACTGCAAAAACCTGGTTGGGCCGCAAACGACTGTCGCAGCCTCGCTGATCGCCTTCGGCAGCGTCGATCACATCGTATAAACAGCTTTTATCCGGATTCCAGAAGCGTTGAAAACTCTTTTTTACCTGTGTTGCGGCAGTCTGATAGTCGCGTGCCTGCAAGGTGTGACCCAATTGCCCGGCAAAGCCGGTCATGATCTTCAATGCGTTGTACCACAAGGCATTGATTTCCACGCATTTGCCGATGCGCGGCGTAACCACCCAATCGTCCACTTTGGCGTCCATCCAGGTCAGTTGTACGCCGTCTTCACCCGCCGCGAGCAGGCCATCGTTCAAATCTACCTTGATGCCGTAACGGGTGCCCCGTCGATGCCAGTCGATAATGTCGGCCAGCACCGGATAGAGTTCTTCCGCTAAGCTAGGGTCGCCGCTCATTTGCGTGTATTGATCGATGGCATGAAAATACCAGAGCGTCGCATCGACGGTGTTGTATTCCGGTTCCGCTCCGTTATCCGGGAAGCGATTAGGCAGCATGCCGTCGCTGACATGAGCGGCAAAGGTGCGTAGAATCTCGGCGGCAATGTCGAAGCGGCCTAAAGCCAGCGTCAAGCCGGGCAGGGCGATCATGGTATCGCGGCCCCAATCGGCAAACCACGGGTAACCGGCGATCACAGTCTTGCCTGCCGGTAGGCCGTGCTGATAATGATCGACTATAAATTGTCCGGCGGCCAGAGCCAGTTGCTTAATCCAGCCGGGCGCATCGGTCGGCAGGGTTTGAAGCACAGTGAGCTGTTGCACGCATAGCTGCTGTTGTACGGTCGTAAAATCATCGGTAATGCTCAATTTATCGCTGATGACCACAGTCGCCTGTTCGCCTTCGCCAAGGCTCAGGATAAACCGGCCGGGACGAAACAGGTCTTCGCTGTCATCCAGTCCACGGGCTGTTTCAGCGCGATGCTTGAAATTCCAGTACCAGGCCGGGTCGGGTATAAAAGTAGCCTGTTCACAACTGAGCCGATAGGCGCATGCGCCGGCAAAGGCGTTGATTTCAAAACCCTGCGCAATCTCGCGTACACTCAAATCCCAGCCGCTGTGACTGTGGCTGTGATAATCCCGGTACGTGCATAGCGGCATCAACTCCACGGCCAGTTTATCACTGGCACGTAGCACTTGTATGTTGACATAGGTTGTATTTTGTCCCGGTTTCATGACGATACGCTTTTCAATCACGGCATCGGCAACGGCATAGCGCCAGACTGGCAGGCCGTTATCGAGATGAAAAGACTCAAGCTGAACATAACCTTTTGGCGCTACCGTGCCGTCGGCAAATTCATTGCAGAATAAGGGATATTCCCGGCCGCGATAACGGATGGTAATTTCCAGCTTAGCAACCAGCAGGATTCGAACTGCCGGGGGAGCGAAAGCGGCCACGAGCAGACCGTGATAACGGCGCGTATTGGCTTCGCAAACGGTGCCGGAAGCAAAGCCGCCGATGCCGTTGGTTATCAGCCATTCGTATTCGACAGCTTGCTCAAATATTTTGCAGTTGCCGGCTTCCAGTTTAATTTGTGTCATATTTTTCTTCCTTAAAATCATAGCCATCTACGGCAGTATTGTGGGGATGACTTTAGTCGCCCGGTCAGCCAAAAATGCCTATTTACCAGGGCGATTTTAATCGCCTTGGGCGAATGAATTCACCCCTACAGAACCGGCTAGACCCTTTATAGTGTCGGTTGGTCCCTTACTTCTTGTTCGGCTTCAAGCCAGTCTTCCTGGTCATGGCCCGCTGCAAAACTTCTTGCTTCGGCTTTACTAAAAGCGCGCTCGGCTACCATTTCACGGAATTCATCGGGATCGATTGCCTTGTTAGGGTTGGTTTGTGATGTTTTTGTGTTAGTCATTTTCGTCTCCTAAAAAGGTTTGTTCGATTTGAACCAAATTGTCGATTGGCAAAAAGACCGGTCAGTTGGGTATATTTTTGCCGGAAACGGCCTAGGTGGCAGGGGCGACTATCTTTTTAATAGTCAGTGATTAGTCATGACTTGAATGCTTTCCTTACAAAAAACGTAACTACTCTTGCTCTATAGAGTCGCACCGTCAGAGTCGCACCGTCCCTGTTAGAGCCGTTTGACTCGCAATGAGTGGCCCACGGTTGGCTATGATTTGCAGACAGCTGGATATTCGACCGCGCCATTCAATGTTAAGTACCCCACCACGCCTTGTTGGTCCGAGGCGGAGCCTTGCTACTCCCTTCTTGGTTTGCAGGAGGAAGGGGGGGCAGTATCAATCAGATCCCGGGACTTCACATGCGGGACCTTCAAAGCGAACTGTGCCTTGTTGTAGTCGGTCCGGGCGGTATTCACGTCGGCCGGCGCGGTCGGTTGAGGGATTTTTCGATGGTGTTTTTCAGCCTAAGGTAGATGGATTTTTTAATCGCTGAGCTCGGCGGCCAGCCGCAGCCGCTTATTGCTCGGTCCGGGAATTTCCATTATCGCCGGCAATTGGCCGGTTTCGACGAAATCGAAGAATGAAATATTCACAAAATCAATAAATTGTAAGTTTCTACCCGGTTCCGCGACGAACTGTTATCACGCCTTACATTCGTGATGACATTATTCAGTCTTACCTGGAGAACAATACGATGAAAATTGCCATGATAGGCCTAGGAAAAATGGGCGCGAACATGACCCGGCGCTTGCTCAATCACGGACACGAGGTCGCCGTCTACGACCTCAACCTCGACAGCGTGGCGCAGCTGGCCGGTGAAGGCGCACAGGCCGCCGCATCATTGGAGGATTTGGTCAAGCTTTTACCCGCTCCGCGTGCGGTTTGGCTGATGCTGCCGGCCGGCGTAATCGTCGATAACACCCTAGCCGAACTCGGCAAACTGTTGTCACCGGGAGACGCCATCATCGACGGCGGCAACTCCTATTACAAGGATGATGTCAGGCGGGCCGCACAATTAAAAACGCAAGGCATCGATTATCTGGATGTCGGCACCAGCGGAGGTACATGGGGCATAGAGCGCGGTTATTCATTGATGATAGGCGGCGATACAACACCGGTACAACGGCTGGAACCCATCTTTGCGGCCCTGGCGCCGGGTCGCGGCGATATTCCGGCGACACCCAACCGTCGGGACTCCAACAGTACCGCCGAGCAGGGGTATTTACATTGCGGCCCTGTCGGTGCCGGCCATTTCGTCAAAATGATACACAACGGCATCGAATACGGTCTGATGCAGGCCTATGCTGAAGGTTTCAACATTTTGCGAGGCGCGGCCTCCGAGGCTTTGGCGGACGGTTATCGCTACGATTTTAAGGTAGACGACGTCGCCGAAGTCTGGCGGCGCGGCAGCGTCATCGGCTCCTGGCTGCTGGATTTAACCGCGCAGGCACTGGCGGAAGATCCGGAACTGTCACAGTACAGCGGTTACGTCACCGATTCCGGCGAAGGCCGCTGGACGGTACAGGCCGCAGTGGAAGAAGCTGTATCGGCGGAAGTATTGACCGCCGCATTGTTTGCTCGTTTCCGTTCCCGCCAGGAGCATACCTTCGGCGAAAAAATGCTGTCGGCGATGCGGCAACAATTCGGTGGTCACATCGAAGCAGCCAAGGAGGGTTGAATATGGCGATTAACATACAAGCCGTGACCGATACACGCGCGGAAACCCCGGTTGAAACAGCGGAAGCCGGCATCATCGTCATTTTCGGCGCCACCGGCGACTTGACCAAACGCAAACTGATGCCGGCCTTGTGCCATATGGCTAGGGAAGGCGCGCTGACCGAAGCGTCGATTATTCTGGGCATGGACCGTGCGCCGATGAGCGACGACGCATTCAGAATGGCCATGCAGGAAGCAATCCGCGCGGCCAAGGGCAAAGCGGCCATCGAAACCCAGGAATCGCGCCGCTTCGCCAATCAGATGCATTATTTTGCCGGCGACTTGCAAGACCCGGCCAGTTTTACCGCCTTGGCCGAGCGAATCCGGGAGCTGAACGGCGGTGCGTTGGGCAACCGCTTATATTATTGCGCCACCCCGCCAGCCTTGGTGAGCGATATCGTCAAAGGTTTGGCTCATGCCGAGCTGCACCAGGAGGCGGCCGGCTGGGCGCGCATTATCATCGAAAAGCCCTTCGGCCATGATCTGACTTCGGCGCGGGCGCTCAGCAAGGGGGTTGCCTGTGTATTTCAGGAACATCAAATTTACCGCATCGACCATTATCTGGGCAAGGAAACGGTGCAGAACATGATGTTTTTCCGCTTCGGTAACGCCTTGTTCGAGCCGGTCTGGAATCGGCAGCATATCGATTATGTGGAGATCACCGCCGCCGAAACTCTGGGTGTCGGACATAGAGGCGGTTATTACGAGCAGGCCGGGGCCTTGCGCGATATGGTTACCAATCACTTGATGCAATTGTTGGCCTTGATCGCCATGGAACCGCCCATCGCCTTCGAAGCTGACGCAGTGCGCGACGCCAAAATCCAGGTTTGGCGCTCGATCAAGCCCATGACGGCGGCGGAAGTGGCGGAAAGAACCGTGCGCGGCCAATACGCGGACGGGGCGCCGAATGGCGAGACGCTGCCGGCTTACCGCCGGGAACCGGGTATTGCAGCCGATTCGGGCACGGAAACCTATGTGGCCGCCGAATTTCGCATCGATAATTGGCGCTGGGCCGGGGTGCCGTTTTATCTGCGTACCGGCAAGCGGCTGGCGCGCGGCGTCACCGAGCTGGCCGTGCATTTCAAGCGGCCGCCGCAAGCCTTGCTGGCCGATCATCGCGCCCAAATCGAGCCGAATGTCATCGCCCTGCGCATTCACCCGGATGAAGGCATAGACATCGGCTTTGCCGCCAAACAACCCGGCGCCGGCCTACAAACCGCCAATGTACGGATGGACTTTAGCTATCAACAGGCTTTCAAGCAACGCATTCCGGAAGCTTACGAAACCCTGCTGCTGGACGCCTTGATTGGCGATGCCACCTTGTTCACCCGTAGCGACGGCGTCGAAGCGCAATGGCGTTTGATCGATCCGATTCTGGAAGTTTGGCAACAACAGCAGTCTGTGGATTTATCCCGCTATGCAGCGGGCAGCGAAGGTCCCGAAGCCGCCGACGCGCTGTTGGCGCGTAACGGGCACCGCTGGCGGTCGTTGAACAAAACCAACCAAGATCATTTAT
>NPIE01006441.1_pt3 | contig 22662 bp, 19 predicted proteins | sample 8637661 | NCBI WGS metagenome assembly NPIE01 (sample SAMN07420842, study PRJNA396082) | bioreactor metagenome | isolation source: sample BA12 brine-fed electro-methanogenic bioreactor BA | place: Japan: Kochi | collected 2016-12-09
GCAAAAGACCAAGCGACATACAGGCCGAGATCACATCCGTGGCGGTAACATTCATCATGCTGGCCAGTTCGTTAACCGTAACAAATTCGGTTAACTTGAGGATGCCTTTTTCGGCTTCTTTCTGCCGTTGTTCTTCTTCGATCTGCTGGCTCACTGCAGCCCTTTTCTGGCGGCGGTGCTTGGCCCCTTTTGATTTCCCCGAGGGGGAAAGCCGGGCCAGTGTTTCTTTGATCTGTTTTTGGATTTCCTCGTCGCTGAGTTCCGGTTTTGGGGCATCTTTTCTTTTCCTGCCTTTCCGGCCTTTGTCGTCATGCCTTCTTCCCGACTTATCGCTGACCTGCTTGGGAGTGCTGATCCGCTTACGCTTTTTCTTTTGCGAAACTTTATCATCCTTGGAGGAAGCAACCGGCTTGCGTTCGAATTCTTTCAGGTCGATCTTATCGAGGATCTTCGGTCCGCTGAGCTTATCCACCTTTGTTTCAATGAAGTTTTCACCTTCTTTTTCCTTCGGTTTTTCTTTCTCAGCTTCTATTGTTTCCTTCGCTTTATCTTCGGCCGGATCTGCCTTTTCTTCAGTTTTTGCTGCAGGGGCTTCTTCTTTCGCCTCGACTTCTTTTTTCGCTGTTTCTTCTTGTTCAGCCTCAGCTTTCTTTTTGCTGGTTTCAGCAGGCTTTTTCTTCTTTTCGGCTTCGGCTTTCTTCTCTTCTTTCGTCTTGCGGGCAGGACGCGTTTTCTGGTTTATGCTGTCCAGATCGATCTTGTCGACCACCTTGAGTCTCTCATCCTCCCCGGCTTTTTCTTCTTTTGCCGTTTCTTTTACATCTTCCTCTTTTTCAGCCTCAGGAGTCTGTTCTTGTTTTTCTTCTTTCTCTACTTTCTTTTCTTCTTTGGCTTCCTTCTCTACCTCTTCTTTTTTTCCTTCTTTCTCTTCTTTCTTTTCTTCTGCTGTTCCTTTTTTGACTTCCGGCTTGGGTTCCGGTTCCGGCTTTTTTTCTTCCGGTTTCTGAATTTCTTCCGGTACCGTGGTTTCCTTGATGATAATGTCCGGTTCGCTCTCTATTTCCTTGTTATCGATCTTGTCCAGGTCGTCAATGCTGAGGGATGTATGCCGGCTGGTATCGATCTCCATTTTCTTGGATTCTTCCTTTACGGCCTTCTCTGTCTGGAACTCCTGCACCAGCATAGCATAAGCCTCGGGCGAAAGTTTGGTGGTCGGTTTCATTTCCACCTCAATACCTTTTTTGGAAAGGTACTCTACGATGGTATGGATCCCAACGTTAAACTCCCTTGCAGCTTTACTCAATCTTGTGGCTTTGCCTGTTTCCGTCATATAATCGCCTCAGTTATTTTTCTAATTTTATATGTGTTTTTGCGGCAAATATGCCGCTAAAATTACTATTTTTATTCAAACTCAGCCCGGAGGATGCGGATCACCTCGTTGATGGTCTCATCTTCGAGATCGGTTCGCTTCACCAGTTCGCCGGGTTCCAGTTCAAGCACTGCCTTGGCTGTGTCGCATCCGATATTCTTCAGCTCTTCGATGATCCACTCATCAATTTCATCCGAGAATTCATTCAGGTCAACATCTTCCATATCGGTATCGGTGTCGCGGTAAACATCGATCTCATACCCGGTGAGTTTTCCGGCCAGGCGGATGTTGTAACCTCCTTTACCGATCGCCAGCGAGACCTGGTCCGGTTTCATATACACTTCTGCACGCTTGGTCTCCTCATCGATCTTAATGGAGGAGATCTTGGCAGGGCTGAGGGCCCTGGTAATAAAGAGGGTAGGGTTGGTGGTGAAATTGATCACGTCGATGTTCTCATTTTTCAGCTCCCGCACGATACCATGGATCCTGGATCCTTTCATTCCCACACAGGCCCCCACGGGGTCGATGCGGTCATCATATGATTCTACGGCGATCTTCGCCCTTTCCCCGGGCACGCGTACAATATTTTTAATGGTGATCAGTCCGTCATATACTTCCGGAACTTCCGATTCGAACAATCGTTCCAGGAACACCGGTGATGTCCTTGAAAGGATGATGGCCGGGCTGCTGTTTTTCATTTCCACCCTGGAAACAACTGCCCTGATCGTATCGCCCTTGCGGTAAAAATCCGAGGGGATCTGCTCCGATTTCGGAAGGGTCAGTTCGATATATTCATCATCAAGCACCAGAACCTCTTTTTTCCACACCTGGTAAACTTCACCGGTAATGATCTGGCCGATCTTTTCACGGTATTTCTGATACACATTGTCTTTTTCGTATTCCTGGATCTTGGAAATAAGATTCTGCCGTATCGTGAGGATCTCCCTCCGGCCAAAATCCATGAGCTTAAGTTCTTCAGAAACTTCCTCACCCACTTCAAAGTCGGGTTCGATCTTGATGGCTTCTGAAAGCTCGATCTGGGTGTTGTCGTCTTCCACGGCACCATCCTCGACGATCTCGCGGTTCCGCCAGATCTCAAGGTCTCCCTTGTCAATATTTACAATGATGTCGAAGTTATCGTCCGAACCATATTTCTTTTCCAGCATATGACGGAAGATGTCCTCGATGATGACCATGAGCATCTCCCTGTCGATGTTTTTGAATTCCTTGAATTCCGCAAAGGTTTCTACCAGATTTATACCTTCCATTGTTCTTCAATTTTCACCGGCTATTTTTTGAATTGAACCGCCGGTTTGGTTTCTTTAATATCGCTGAAGTTCAGCCGCATTTCGGGCCCTTCCTGCGATGGTTTACTTTTATGTTTCCGGATGAGTTTTTTTATGGTGATTCCCTCATCATCCACCTTTTCGAGCATCGCTTCGAATTTGCTGCCTTCTTCCAGTTCGATCTTCACGGCACGTCCGCAGTATTTCTTATACTGGCGGATCTGTTTGAAAGGCTGGTCGAGGCCGGCCGAAGACACCATCAGATCAAAATCCTCTTCGTCCCTGTTCAGCTTTTCTTCCAGGGCACGGCTCAATGCAACACAATCGTCAACACGGACTTCCGTATCGCTGTCGATGAACACCATGATGCGGTTCCCTGCTTTCACGCTGAGCTCGACAATAAATTTGTCGGAACCTTTAAGTTCCTGCTCTGTAAGCTTTTGGACTTGTTTTTCCTTGATCATTTTGTTCCAATAAAAGAGGGGACCCTGGTCCCCTCAAAATGCCTTCCGCTTGTTTGTTGTCCGACCAGGGCTCGAACCTGGACTCTTCTGAACCAAAATCAGACGTGTTGCCAGTTACACCATCGGACAATCGGGCACGCATTACTGCGTGTGTTTAATTTCGTTAATTAAAACGGGTGCAAAGGTACAAATATTTATATAAACAGCAAAACAAAAGGGTGAATTTGCCATGCGATACGTTAAAAAACGCTAATTTGAAGGCTTCCGGGCTCCCAATATGGACAAAATGCCTATTTTCGCTTCGCATTTACTCGCAAACAAAGCATCCATGGAAAACTACACCAAAGTGAACCGCCTGCTTGGCTGGCTGGTTTTTTTAATTGCGACCATCGTATATTTCCTGACCCTCGAACCAACCGCCAGCTGGTGGGACTGTGGAGAGTATATCGCCACTGCCTATAAGTTGCAGGTAGGGCATCCCCCGGGAGCACCGCTCTTCCAGATGATCGGAAGGTTCTTTTCCCTCTTTGCCTTCGGCGATACAGCCAATGTGGCCATGATGGTAAATGCAATGTCGGCCCTGAGCAGCAGCTTTACCATATTATTCCTCTTCTGGACCATCACCATGCTCGCCCGCAAACTGGTTGTTCGTGGTGGTGAAATCACCAAAGCCAATATGGTTGCCATTTTCGGAAGCGGGCTGGTTGGAGCACTGGCCTTCACTTTTTCCGATTCATTCTGGTTCTCTGCCGTGGAAGGCGAGGTGTATGCCATGTCGTCATTCTTTACCGCCATTACCTTCTGGGCGATCCTCCGCTGGGAACGCGTGGCGGAAGAAAAACATGCCGACCGCTGGATCATTTTCATTGCTTTCCTGATCGGCCTGTCGATCGGGGTACATATGCTCAACCTGCTGGCCATACCAGCCATTGCTTTTGTTTATTACTTTAAGAAATACAAGGCTTCCCTGAAGGGCGTGCTGATCACCTTCATCGTTTCCATGATCCTGCTCAGCATTATCATGTATGTGATCATTCCGGGAATTGTGAGCCTTTCCACGGCATTCGAACTCTTCTTCGTAAACAGTCTCGGAATGCCCTTTAACTCCGGAACCATCATCTATTTCTTCCTCCTCATTAGTCTTATTGTCGTTGGCTTATGGCTTACCCGGAAGTTCGGGCGCGTTACCCTGAATACGGCCATCCTGAGCTTTGTCTTTATCCTGATCGGCTATTCTTCCTTTTTTATGCTGATCATCCGTTCCAATGAAGATCCCCCGATCAACGAGAACAAACCCGATGACGCCATCTCCCTGCTTTCCTACCTGAACCGGGAGCAATACGGAAGCTGGCCCAAATTCTACGGGCAGTATTATACCGCCCCCGCAGTGGAATACGACGATGGAAAACCATTGTATATCAAGGACAGAGAAGCAGGCCGCTACATTATCACCGACCAGCGTGTCGGGACCATTCCCGTGTACGACAAGCGTTTCATGACCATTTTTCCCAGGATGTGGAGTGCCCAGAAACCGGAACACAAACGGATGTACGAAAACTATGTCGACAATGCCAGCGTGATCACGGTGAACGGCGAGAGGCGTACAAAACCATCATTTATCGATAATCTCGATTTCTTCTTCAACTACCAGCTCGGGCATATGTATATGCGCTATTTCATGTGGAATTTTGCCGGGCGGCAAGACAATATCGAAGCCCAGCCGGGACCTGAGAACGGGAACTGGATCAGCGGGATCAATTTTATTGATGCCTGGCGGCTGGGTCCGCAGAGCGACCTCCCGGCGAGCATGGAGAACCCGGCCAGGAATAAGTTCTATTTCCTGCCATTCCTCCTGGGCCTGGCGGGATTCTTCTTCCAGTTGAACCGGAGTAAGAAAGATACGCTGGTGGTGGCCCTGTTGTTTTTCATGACCGGGATCGCCATCGTGCTATACCTCAACCAATACCCCTTTCAGCCCCGCGAACGCGATTACGCCTACGCGGGATCCTTCTACGCCTATGCCATCTGGATCGGTCTGGGCGTGATGGGCCTGTACGAAGGACTTAAGAAACTGGTCGGCGATAATTACCTTACCTCGGCGGCCGTTGGTGGTATTTGCCTGCTGCTGGTTCCCGGGATCATGGCTCAGCAGGGCTGGGACGATCACGATCGTTCCGGGAAGTATTCTGCACGGGATTTCGGGATGAACTACCTGGCTTCCTGCGATAAGGATGCCATCCTGATCACCAATGGCGATAACGACACTTTCCCCTTATGGTATGTGCAGGAAGTGGAAGATTTTCGCACCGATATCCGCGTGGTGAACTACATGCTTTCGTCCGGCTACTGGTATGTGCACCAGCTGGGCAGGAAAGTATATGATTCCGAGCCCCTTCCCCTCACGCTCACCCACGACCAGTACGAGAAGGGCAGAAACCAGTATATCCCCTATTTCCAGGAAGCTCCGCTTTCGCGCATGTTCAGCGATAAGGGGCACCTGGAGGTGAAGACCTTTATCGACCTGATCGCCAGCGATGACCCACGCACACAGGTGCCGCTAACAACCGGCGAAAGCATTAATATCATGCCTACCAAGAAGCTTCGCCTGACCGTGGATTCAGCCAAATGCGTTCAGAATGGCATTGTGCCCCCCGAAATGGCGCACCTTATCGTTCCCTATATCGAATGGGAGATCAAGCAGAATGCCCTGTACAAGAATGATCTTATGCTGCTCGACTTCCTGGCGACCAACAACTGGGAACGCCCGCTCTATATGGCAAATCCCAATTCGCTCTCCAAGGTATTTGATGTGGGCGAGTACTGCCATATGGAAGGAAATGTGTTCAAGTTCATGCCCGTGAAGGCCAAAGAATATATTCCCGGCCTGGGAGGGGTAAATCCTGATCGTTCCTACGATATTATCATGAACGATTTCAGGTGGGGAAACCTGAACGATCCCGCTGTGGTGATCGACCGCGAGAGCTATCGTCATGCCCGCATCCTGAAACAGACTTTCCTGCGGGTGGCCCAGTCCCTGATGACTGCAGGCGAAGCTGAAAAAGCCGTCGATATCATGGATACCTGCCTGTATTATTTTCCGGCCGATAAGATCCATTACGACATCATTATGATGCCCTATGTGGAGATCTATTACGAAGCCGGTGCCAGTGAGAAGGCCAATGCAGAAGCCAGGAAACTTGCCGAAGTTTGCGATGAGGAACTGGCCTATTATCTTTCCCTGGATCCGGAATTTGCCGACCGGTATTACGGGCAGGAAATGCAGCAGGACATCGCCGTATTGAGGCGGCTTGCCGAAGTTACCCTTGAAAACGGACAGGAAGAACTCTCGGAAGAGATCGAAGCCATGCTGATGCTGCACCTGCAGATCTTGCAGTGATCCAATGTATTCGGGAATACTCCCCGGGATTTAGGCGGGTTTTTTCCTGTAAATGTAGATCAGTGTTCCTACTCCGATCAGGACAAAGGGAATGCTCAGCCACTGCCCCATATTCAGTGTCATATTTGTTTCGAAGGCCACCTGGGGTTCCTTCAGATATTCAATGAGGAAACGGAAAGTGAATACCAGGATCATGAACATGGCAAACAGGAAGCCCGGCCGGGGATGTCCCTGCTGTCTTTCATAAACATACCACAGGAACAAAAATATCAGCAAATAAGCCAGGGCTTCATAGATCTGTGTGGGGTGCTTGGGCAGGAGGCTGGGGTCGGTACTGACAAATTTGAATGCCCAGGGCAGGCTGGTTTCCACCCCTTAGATCTCCGAATTCATCAGGTTTCCCGTACGTATAAAGGCTCCTGCCAGGGCCACGACGATCGCGATACGGTCGAAAACCCAGATAAAAGGCCGTTTGTTCCTTCGGGAGTACATGATCAGGGCAATGATAATGGCAATGCCGGCCCCGTGGCTCGCCAATCCTCCCTTCCATATCATTAATATTTGAACTGGATCCCTGAAATACTCCATGGGCTCATAAAAAAGCACATGGCCCAGCCTTGCCCCGATGATCGTTGCCACGATCATATAGGTAGCCAGCTGGTCCAGTTTCTTAACAGGAATGCCTTCTTTTTTAAACACCCGCATCAGGATGAGGTAGCCGAATACAAAGCCGAGGGCAAATAACAAGCCGTACCAGCGTGGCGCCAGGATACCGATACCGGGGATATCAATTTCGAAGAGGACCGGGTTAGGATCCCATACAATATAATTGAGGATCATGCTGAATAATTATTTATTACAAAGATATGTGAATTAGCTTTGGTTTTTACTGATTGAAATAAGTCGTTCCAGGTTTCTTTCCAGAGCCTCATTATCAGGCCTTTGGGATAAGCCACTGTAATTTCTTGCTGCCGCGATGGCTTTTTCAATATCCAGGTCATTCTGGGCAATGGCGTAACAATGCCTTTTATCCATGTGGTATCTGGCCAGGTATTCCTGTTCGGTTTGCCCGGGAGTGGGTACCAGCACAGCCCTGCTTCCAAGCACGGCCAGGTCCATTATGCTGCTGTAGCCCGGGCGGCAGATCACCAGCTGGGAGGATTGCAGTACCTCCTGCATTTCATCTTTGCCCAGGTGGGGATAAACAGCGATATTTCCCTGCCGGATCAGTTGCTTACCCAGTTCCGGTTTTCCCGACAAGAGGATGCCCTTTAGCGGCAAAGCCTGGAGTTGTTCGAGGACTTTTTTTTCGAAAATGCTGCGCTGGGGCTCCGGCCCGCTCACGATCACCAACAGCTCATATTTCGTGTCCCTTTTTCCGCCCCCGGGGGAAAAACGGGAAAGCGGACCGAGATAATGGACCGGTACAGGCAGCCGGGCATCATGCGAAAGTTCCCCGGCCAGACCTTCATCTTCAACATCGGGGACCCAGCATTCGGTATATTTCCGGATGTATTTCGCGTGAAAGGCTGACAGCATTTTCCCCGCCCGGGAAAAGCCATTTGGAGGCATAATATTTAACTGATGAGTCATGTAAATGCACGGAACCCTTCCTGACCACATGCCAAAACGGTTGTCGGAGATGACGGCATCAATATTGTATTTGTCTATCAGTGCGTCCAGCAAACGGTGTTCTGCCTTGATACTTTTCAGGATGGCGGGTGTTTGCCGAAACATGCTCATTGCCATACTTCCCTTTTCCGGGTACCGGATGCCATAGCCCGGAACCTCGATGAATTCCACCAATGGGCAGGCTTCCCTGAGCAATGACAACGGCCGGCCTCCTGCGCCTACAATAACCTCAGCACCAAGTTTCTGCAAGCCCTCAATGATCGGGATGCAACGCGTGGCATGGCCGATGCCCCAGTCGAGGGGAGAAACCAGGATCCTGGGCTTTTCAGACATTTTTTTGAGAATTATTGGGTTTATAAGGGTGACATTTTCCTTAAAATGATATTAATATAATAGGGACGAACACCGCCTGGTAACAAATGTAATAAATAAATGCACGCTTTATGGTGGAGAATGATGAACTGCTGAAGCACCTCATCGGGGTGAGCCTGATCCCGGGGATCGGTCATATGAATGCCAAGAAACTGATCGCATGGGTAGAAGATCCGGCGATCATTTTTAAGGAATCTCCGGGTGAATTGGCGAGAATACCCGGTTTTTCAAAGTTGATGAGCGGAAAAGGATTTAATCGCAAGGAGATCCTCGAACGGGCGGAAAAGGAAGTGGCCTTTATCCGCAACAGCCATATCGATCCTATCTATTATTATGATGAGGATTACCCGGAACGGCTGAAACACTGCGCCGACAGTCCGCTTATGCTGTACTACAAAGGCATTGAAGGATTATGGGAAAAACGTTTCCTTTCAATAGTGGGTACACGTCAGGCTACGGCCTACGGAAAAAGGATCTGCGAAGAGATCGTTCAGGGATTCAGCGATGAGTCTATGGTGATCTGCAGTGGGATGGCTTATGGGATCGACAGTTGTGCGCACCGGGCAGCCCTCTCGGCCGGATTGCCCACCATCGGTGTGGTCGGGCACGGCCTCGACCGCATTTACCCGCATGAGAACAGGAACATGGCCAGGCGCATGGTGGAGCAGGGAGGCCTGCTCACAGAGTTCCTCAGCGGCAACAAACCCGATCGCGAAAACTTCCCGAAAAGAAACCGGATCATTGCCGGCTTGTCGGATGCAGTCCTGGTGGTGGAAAGCGCCACAAAAGGAGGGGCAGTGATCACGGCCGAGATCGCAAATTCCTACAACCGCGATGTTTTTGCTGTTCCCGGCAGGGTTCATGATGCCTTTTCCGATGGCTGTCATCTTCTCATCAGGAGGAACATTGCCGCCCTGGCGCGATCGGCCGGGGATATCCGCTACTCCATGGGGTGGGAATCGGCACCCGTGGCCCGCCGGAACATGAAAGAACTGCTGAAGCAATATCCCCCCGGGGAACAGAAAATACTGGAGGTGATCATGGAAAAGGGCAAGGCATCCATCGACGAGATCATTCTGATCTCCGGCCTGGGAGCCTCCAATGCGGCTTCCGTTCTCTTAAAACTGGAGTTTGAGGGTTGCATTTCCGGGCTCCCGGGAAAGATGTACGAACTGCGGAGATGATTTCAGCGAATGCTTACCTTTGCAAACAACTGGATCAACACGCTTAAGAAGTATTTCATTGGAAGGCATTCTCATACGATCGACCGGCAGCTGGTATTCCGTTCTTAGCCCTGATGGCTCAGTAACCGAATGCAAACTCAAGGGTAAATTCAAGACCAAAGGCATACGAACAACCAATCCCCTTGCCGTGGGCGATCATGTTGAGTTCCATGTGCTGCAGGAAGAAAACGCCGGATTGATCACCACCATCCGGCCACGGAAAAACTATATCATCCGCAAGGCGACCAAGCTTTCGAAAGAATCCCATATCCTGGCGGCCAATCTCGACCAGGCGGTACTGATCGCCACTCTTGCCGAACCCAGAACATCAACGGGCTTTATCGACCGCTTCCTCATCACCGCCGAAGCATACCATATCCCGGCATCCATCGTTTTCAATAAGACCGACCTTTATCAGGGGGCCCGGATGGAAGAACTGGAAAAGCTGCGCATGGTGTATGAAAAGGCAGGGTATCCCTGCCTGGCGGTGTCGGCGAAAACCGGCGAACGGACGGAAGATTTCAAAACCCTCCTCAGGGGGAAGGTCAGTCTGCTGGCCGGCCATTCAGGGGTGGGCAAATCCGCCCTGATCAATGGCATTGAGCCGGAGCTCAACCTGAAAACCGGTGAGATTTCGCAGGTGCACCGCAAGGGGATGCATACCACGACATTTGCCCATATGCATCCGCTCTCCTTTGGTGGGTATATCATTGATACCCCCGGGATCAAGGAATTCGGCCTGTACGAACTGGATAAGAACACCCTGGCCGAGCGTTACCCGGAAATGAGGGCCCTGATGCCGGGATGCCGCTATACCAATTGTACCCATGTACACGAACCGGGATGTGCCGTGAAACAAGCGTATGAGAAAGGTGAACTTGCGCCCAGCCGATATGAAGGCTATCTTCGCATCATGNNAAAAGAACATTATGATCGCATCAGAATTATTAAGTGATATTGTCGTGCCCCTGAAAACCTCCGATACGGTGGAAACCGCCATCTCCATGATGGACGAGTTCAAGGTGTCGCACCTCCCGATCGTGAACAATACGTCCTACCTGGGGCTGGTCTCGGATGTGGATCTTGAGTCGGGGATGGACGACCTGGATACCCCTGTCGGGAATATCAAACTCAGCCTGTCGCGCCCCATGATCTCCGGAAACCAGCATGTTTACGATGTTATCCGCATGATGAGCGAACATCATCTCAGCCTGCTCCCGGTGGTCGACCAGGAAGAGAATTACCTGGGTTCGGTCAGCCTGGAAAGCCTCAAGGATAAACTGGCCGGACTGGCTTCCGTGCAGCAACCCGGTGCGATCATCGTGCTGGAAATGAGCCAGAACGACTACATCCTGTCTGAGATCGCCCAGATCATCGAATCCAATGATGCCCGGGTGCTCAGCATGTACCTGCACAGCAAGATCGATTCCACGAACATGGAAGTGATCCTGAAGATCAACAAACAGGACCTGTCGGGAATTGTGAATACCTTTAACCGTTACAACTACACGATCAAAGCTTCTTACGGGGAAGAGGAAGACCCGGATGACCTGAAAGACCGCTATGACTCGCTCATGAATTACCTCAATGTTTAATGGCTGACAGGGTGGGGAGTCCGTATTCATATCGCTCGCTCGGAACTTGCCTGGTATTCCTGCTTTTGCTGCTTTTAGGCGGAGGGAAACTCTCGGGGCAGGACCGCATCGTGGTGGGCGATATCCGTTTTGAAGGAAACAAGATCACCCGCGAACGCATTATCTACAGGGAGTTAATGTTTCGTTCAGGCGATACGATCATGCATCAGGAATTGGACCGGCTGCTGGAGAAGAGCTGCGAAAACCTGCTCAATACGTCCCTTTTTAATTTTGTGACCTTCGAAAAAAACCTTGTCGGGGATAAGCCTGCAGTGGCCGATATCATCTTCCGGTTCACGGAACGATGGTATATCTGGCCCTGGCCTATCATTGAGTTCGCCGACAGGAACTTCAATACCTGGTGGAAGGAGAACCGCGACCTTTCCCGCATGAGCTATGGCCTGGTGCTGAAATGGAATAATTTCCGGGGGCGGAAAGAATTGCTGCAGTTCACGGCAAGGTTCGGATACAATGAGCAATTCGGCTTCGACTATACCATCCCGCTGCTGAACCGGAAGGAAACACTGGGTCTCGGACTGGGGCTGAATTACAACAGGACGAAAGAAGTCCCCGTTGCCAATGTTCAGGATCAACTGCAGTATTATAAGAACGATGATGAATATGTATTCAGGGGATGGTCATCATTCCTGAGCCTGATCTATCGCAGGGAGATCTACAATACACATACCCTCCGCCTCGAGTACGAATTCCGAAATTATACCGACAGCCTCCTGGAAATTAATCCTTCTTTCAATCCGCTGGGATTGAGCACTTACCAGTACCTTTCGCTGGTATATCAGTTCAAGAATGATCACCGCGACTATAAACCCTATCCTCTCAGGGGGCATTATTTCGACCTGGAAATTGCCAAAAGGGGGCTGGGGCTTCTCGACAATGGAGGTCTCGATGCCTTTTATATCTCCGCCACTTTCAGGCGTTATTTTCAGTTGGGCGGGCGCTGGTATTTTGCCAGCGGGCTGAATTCACGTTTTTCCAATGAAACGGAATTGCCCTTTCACCTGCAGAGGGCGATCGGCTACGGGCGTGATATCGTACGGGGATATGGATACTATGTTGTGAACGGCAGCAATTTCGGGATCTTTAAGAATAACCTGAAATTTGCCCTGCTGTCTCCCCGGGAGCTTGAACTGGGCTTTTTGCGTTCCGAAAAGTTCAACAAGCTTTTTTATGCCTTCTACCTGAACGCTTTTGTCGATATGGGCTTCGCCGATAATCCATACCCCGATCCCGCCCAGGATAACAAGCTGGAGAACAGCCTGCTGATCGGTTATGGGCTTGGACTGGATTTCGTGACCTATTACGACCTCGTTTTCCGCTTTGAATATTCCTTTAACCGGATGGGGGAGCACGGGTTTTACCTGCATTTCATGGCACCGATCTAGACCGCCCGGGACATGCCTTTGGGGCAATATTTAAGTTTTTGAGCCTTAACTTAATATGCCCGCATGAAGAGGCATTTTCGTATTTGTTAATTATTGTTAAGCCAGTGTAACCTAATTCCTGTATTTTTGTAAACTTGCATCGATTTAAGAATTATCAGGAACCCGGGCTATGAAGCTTGCTTTGTTTGGAAAGACCATCAGGGAAGAAAATGAATCCTACCTTGTTCAGCTTGTTGAAAAACTTGAGGACTGCGATTGTGAGCTACTCGTGTATGAGCCCTTTCTGAAGAGTATTCGTACGATCAGGGACTTCAACATAGAAGTAACCCCTTTCAGCAGCCATGAAGAACTGGCGGGCAATGCCGATATGGTGTTTTCTATCGGGGGCGATGGCACCCTGCTGGATACCGTCACCCTGGTAAGGGATTCCGGCATACCCGTACTGGGGATCAACCTGGGCAGGCTGGGCTTTCTGTCAAGCATCAGCAGGGATAACATCATCCCTGCGGTTGAAAAGGTCTTGTCGGGGGATTATACCCTCGACCGCCGTACCCTGCTGAAACTGGAAAAAAAAGGTAAAAAGTTCTGCGATTTCAATTATGCCCTGAACGATCTTACCGTGAACCGGAAGGACTCCACCGCCCTCATCGTGATACACGTGTATGTGGATGATATCTTCCTGAATTCATACTGGGCCGATGGTCTTATCGTTTCCACACCGACAGGTTCTACAGCCTATTCACTGAGCAGCGGAGGACCGATCGTGGCACCCGGATCGGAAAATTTCCTGATCACACCCATCGCCCCGCATAACCTCACCATCAGGCCCATCGTGATCTCCGACAAAAGCGAGATCAGGATCAGGCTGGATGGCCGGGATGAGAACTTCCTGCTCAGCATGGATTCAAAGACCCATGTGATCGGTAAAGAAGATGAGATCCGGATCCGGAAGTCTGACTTTTTGTTCAACCTGGTGAAGATCGAAGACAGTGATTTTTACACCACGATCCGCAATAAACTGAAATGGGGGCTGGACGCCAGAAATTAAATGCCGAATAGTATAAGAAAACAGGAGAATTTACGTTTGGGGAACTATATGAAAAAGATAGCTTTGATCATGCTGCTGGGCCTGTCCTCATCAGGACTTTTTGCCCAGAGGACCATGGAAGTAGGTCTTTTTGGCGGTGGTTCCTACTACATCGGCGATATCAACCCTTCCATGCACTTTGCCATGACCAAACCCGCTTATGGGGCTGTGGTACGGCTGAACCTGAATTCGCGCTGGGCCGTCCGTCTCNNCGCGCTGGGCCGTCCGACTTGGTGGATACCGGGGTGAAGTGACCGGGGATGATAATACGGCGAAAGTTGTTTCCGGCAGGGAATTGTCGTTTGAATCGAACATTACCGATATTTCCGGAGTGGTGGAGTTCAACTTCTTCAATTACGTCACCGGAAGTACCCGAAACGTACTGACCCCCTACATCTTTGGCGGGATCGGCGTATTCTTCTTCGAACCCAAAGCCAATGGCGCATCACTCCGTGAACTGGGAACGGAAGGACAAAATATCGGCTTTGATGGGAGAAGCCCTTACGAAACCATGCAGATCGCATTTCCATTCGGGCTCGGGTTTAAGTACAGCCTGAACAAACGCCTTGGACTGGCTTTTGAATGGGGCCTGAGAAAAACCCTCACCGATTATCTCGACGATATCAGTAAAACCTATTACCTCGACGGAGAAAGCATCAATCCCGGCGATGAGGCCGGAATGGCCTCCGACCCGACACGAAGCCATGAAGCCTACGAAGCCCGCGGAAATGCAAGCAATAACGATTGGTATGCGATCTTCGGGCTGAGCATTACCTATAAATTCAACCTGGGAAGGGACCGCGGGTGCAGCGATTTTGGCACACGCCTGAAATACTAAGATGGAAAAAGAACTGATGGAACTGAAAAGCAGGATCGACACGGAGCGCTTGCCCCGCCATGTTGCCATTATCATGGATGGTAACGGACGATGGGCAAAGCAGCGTGGCAAGGCCCGAACTTTCGGCCATCAGAACGGGGTGCGCTCCNNCGGGAAACTACCGAGGCTGCCGCCGAACTGGGGATTTCATATCTTACCCTCTATGCTTTTTCCACAGAGAACTGGAAACGCCCCAAGCTGGAAACCGATGCCCTGATGACTCTCCTGCTGCAAACCATTCACAAGGAAACCAAAACCCTGAACAAGAATAATGTGCGCCTGCAGACCATCGGCGACACCGACAGCCTTCCCCCCCGGACAAGAAAACAACTGGAAAAGGCCATCGAAAGCACTTCCGGCAATGACCGCATGACCCTGGTTCTTGCACTATCATACAGCTCGCGTTGGGAACTGGTAAATGCCATGCAGAAAATGGGCCGCGAAATCGAATCCAATGCCTTGCAGGCAAATAATATTGATCAGGATTGCCTGAAAAAATACCTGGAAACCTCAGATATGCCTGACCCCGAGTTGCTTATCAGGACATCCGGAGAGTTTCGCATCAGTAATTTCCTGCTCTGGCAAATCGCCTATGCGGAATTATATTTCACCGATAAACTCTGGCCCGATTTTAGGAAAGAAGACCTCTACGAAGCACTCATCGATTTTCAATCGCGGGAAAGAAGATTCGGAAAGATCAGTGAACAAATAAAAGCAGACTAAGCAGGAATGAAGCATACCCAAATACTTAAAACCTTATCGATAAAGCTGTTTCTACAACTGCTGGCCATCACCTTTATGCTGCTGCTTCTGACCCCGGCAACGGCCTTTTCCCAGGTCCAGCTGGGAGATGATCTGAAACTGATCGATTATTCAAAACCCAAGAAATATGAGATTGGCGGCATTACCGTATCCGGGATAGAATACCTGGATGAGAACGTGCTAATCATGCTATCAGGGCTGAAGATCGGTTCGCGGGTGGATGTGCCCGGCGAAGATATTACCAATGCCATTAAGAAACTTTGGGAACAGGGCCTTTTCGAAGATGTCCGCATTACAGCCACCAGGATACAGGGCGATGTGATCTTCCTCGACATTTACCTCCTGGAAAGGCCGCGCCTGACCAAATACGCCTTTAAGGGGATCCGTAAATCGGAAGCTGATAATATCCGCGACGAAATGCACCTGACCAGGGGAGATGTGGTTACCGATAACCTCCTGATGCGGATCGACAATATCATTACAGGCTATTTCAGTGGAAAAGGATTCCTCGATGTGGAGGTGGATATCGTGCAGATCCCGGATACCATGCGTGACAATAATGTGATCCTGGAGATCAACGTGGATAAAAACGAGCGCGTTAAGATCTATAGCATTAACATTCACGGCAATGAGAACATCCCAACGCAAAAACTGAAATCAAGCCTGAAAGAAACCAAAGAAAAAGGCCTTTTCAGGCCACTTTACGGAGTAGAAAAACTTTTTGTTGACGTGGTATGGGACGCCCTCAGGCTAAAATTCCCGGAGATGATCGAGGATTTCCAGTCTTACGTGAATGATAACATCCGCATCAGGATCTTTAAATCCTCGAAGTATATTGAAGACCTTTACGAAGAAGATAAGCGGAAACTGATCGCCAAATACAATGCCATAGGATTTCGCGATGCCCAGATCGTGAAAGATTCTATTTCACGAAATCCCGATGGGACCCTGAATATCGATATCTGGATCGATGAAGGAAACCAGTACTATTTCCGGAACATTACATGGGTGGGAAACACAAAATATTCTGCCGAATACCTGAACAATATCCTCCGCATCCAGAAGGGGGATGTGTATAACCAGGAACTCCTGAATACCAATCTTTCCTTTAACCCCAACGGCTTTGATGTCAGTTCACTCTATCTCGATGATGGCTACCTCTTTTTCCAGGCCACGCCGGTGGAAGTCCTGGTCGAGAATGACTCCATCGACCTGGAGATCCGGATGCGGGAAGGCAAGCAGGCCACCATTAATAAAGTAACGGTTTCCGGTAATACCAAGACCAATGACCATGTTGTGATCCGTGAGATCAAAACCCGGCCGGGAGAACTATTCAGCAGGGATGCCATCATCCGTACGGTCAGGGAGCTCGGACAACTCAAGTATTTCAACCCCGAAACCATCAACCCGGAAGTGATTCCCAACCCGGAAGACGGTACCGTAGACATCACCTACTCCGTGGAAGAAACTTCTGCCGACCAGATCGAATTGTCGGGGGGCTGGGGTTATGGCCGCATCATCGGGACTCTGGGAGTGTCTTTCAACAATTTCAGTTTGAGGAACTTCTTCAAGAAAGGGGCCTGGAAGCCCATTCCCTCCGGCGACGGTCAAAAACTTTCGCTTCGCGTGCAGAGTTACGGAAGAGGATATATCAGCTACAGTGCATCATTTACCGAACCCTGGCTCGGAGGACGTAAACCCAACGCCTTCAGTGTGTCGTATTTCCACTCCCTGTATTCGAATGGATTGCCCAAAAGTGATACCAACAGGGCCTATTTCAAGATCAACGGTCTTACTTTCGGGCTCGGACAACGCCTGAAATGGCCCGATGACTTCTTTACCCTCTACCAGGCCGTAAACCTGCAACGCTACGACCTGCAGAAATATACGACTGTATTCTCTTTTGGCGACGGATCGGGGATCTATCACAACTTTAATTATAATATCGTATTGGGAAGGAACTCTACCGCTCCCAGTTATATCTATCCGCGAACCGGTTCGAACCTCTCCTTGTCGCTTGAATTAACCCCGCCCTATTCGCTGTTCAGCGATGCCGATTATACCAAGATGTCGGATAATGAAAAATACAAATGGATCGAATACCATAAATGGAAATTCGAAGCATCCTATTTCCTGGAAGTGGCTCCCAAACTGGTTGTTATGGGGCGTCTGAAGTATGGATTCCTGGCGGCTTACAACAGCGACATCGGGATTACACCCTTTGAACGTTTTTACCTCGGGGGAGATGGCCTCTCGGGCTATAATAATCTCGACGGAAGGGAGATCATCGGTATGCGCGGTTACGGGAATGAAACCCTGACTCCTTTCTACTACCAGGATCAGAATGCAGGAGGAACCGTATACTGTAAATATACGCTGGAAGTGCGCTACCCGCTCTCGCTTAATCCTTCCGCCACCATTTATGCCCTTGGTTTCCTGGAGGCCGGGAAAGCGTGGTTGTACCATCCTGAGTTCAATCCCTTCGACCTTTACCGTTCGGCCGGATTCGGGATGCGGGTATTTTTGCCCATGTTCGGAATGCTTGGTCTCGACTGGGGGTATGGTTTTGATGAGGTTCCCGGATTGCCCGGTGCAAACGGGGGGCAATTTCACTTTTCCATCAACCAATCCATCGATTAATACCAGCTGAAAGAATTGTGGCAGGTTTTTTGTAAATGAAATAGAAAACAAAATTTCGGAGGAAATACATATGAAAAAACTAGTTCTGACTTTCACAATGATCATGGCTGCTTCAGCGATAATGTTTGCGCAGAAATATGCCTATGTTGATACAGATTATATCCTTGAGAACATTCCAGAATACCAGGATGCCCTCGATATTCTCGATGAATACTCTATTCAGTGGCAACAGGAGATCGAAGAGAAATTTGCCGATGTGGATGCCCTGTACAAAGAATACCAGGCTGAGGCGGTCCTTCTCCCGGAAGATATGAAACGCCAGCGTGAAAATGAGATCATCCAGAAGGAGCAGGAAGCCAAAGAATTGCAAAAACAGCGCTTTGGCCGCGACGGCGACTTATTCCAGAAACGACTGGAACTCGTACAACCCATCCAGGAAAAGATCTATAATGCCATCGAAGAGATCGCCGAAGAACAAAACTATGCATTCGTGTTCGATAAAGACGGAAGCCTGACAATACTGTTTGCCAGGCAAAAGTTCGATATTTCCGATGATGTCCTCGACGAGGTCGGAATGGTGATGCAAACCGTAAGAAGGGAAGACCGCAAGCGTCCCACGCAAACAACAAGCCCCTCTTCTTCCGGCAGCAATCAGTCGAACAGCCAGAATGCAAATAAAATGATCGAACAATACAAGAATAAGTGATCATTTAACGGATAATCAATTATTTGAAACTTAATAATTATTGAATACGAGATTTTCATTTGAATTGATTATTTCCCTACATTTGCCCCACAATTGACCAATAATAAACTAATTAGATAGAATGAAAAACTTGTTTAAAGCTGCCCTGATCATGATCATGATGCTGGCGGCAAGCACAGCCTGGTCGCAGTCGAACCTCAAGATCGGTTATATCGATTCTCAGGAATTGATCGACCTTATGCCGGAAAAAGATTCTGTTGAAGCCCAATTGATGGCTTACCAACAATCTCTGGAAGAACAGATCGGTGCCATGTACCTGGAGTATCAGAACAAAGTTCAGAATTACAGCAACAATCTCGACGGCATGTCCGATATCATCAAACAAACCAAGGAAAGGGAGATCGCCGACCTGGAAACACGCATTACCGAATTCCAGCAAAGTGCCGAATCCGATTTTGCCATGAAACAGCAGCAATTGTTCGATCCGCTGATCACCAAAGCCAAAGATGCCATTTCCCAGGTGGCCAAGGCCAATGGTTATACCTATATCCTTGATATCAGCATGGGAACAGTGCTTTACTATGAATCTGGCGAAGATGTGCTTCCCCTTGTGAAAGCCAAACTGGGCCTGTAGAAATATTATACGATATTAGAAATAACCCTGCAGAAATGCGGGGTTTTTTTGTATCAGTCCTTCTTGTACCAGCTTGCGTAGAAGTTGTAGCTTTCCGAGATCCGCTGTACTTCCCCTTCCAGCAATTCCTTATCGATGTCTTTGATCTTCCTGGCGGGAACACCGGCATATACACTGCCCGATTCAACGACCGTATTCTTGGAAACAAGGGCGCCGGCGGCGATGATGGAATTGGATTCGATCACGGCATGATCCATGATGATGGCTCCCATACCGATCAGTACGTTATCGTTTATGGTACACCCATGCACGATGGCATTGTGCGCGATGGAAACATTATTGCCGATCTTAACCGCGGCTTTTTTGTACGTGCCGTGTATGATCACTCCATCCTGAATGTTCACATTCTCTCCGATGTGGATATGCGTTACATCACCCCGCACCACTGCATTGAACCATACACTGCAGCGATCGCCCATCACCACTTCACCGATGATGGTGGCATTGTCGGCCAGGAAACAGTCCTTGCCGATAAGCGGTGCAATACCTCTAACTTCTTTTATCAAAGCCATTTTGCCTAGTTTTTTCCGTTTCCGTTCATGATCTCCCGGGGGTAGTTGAGTGAATAGTGGAGCCCCCTGCTTTCCTTGCGTTTCATCGCCATTATAATGATAAGGTAGGCCACATTGATCATATTCCGCAACTCACAGATATCAACAGTAAGCACCGACTTATCGTAGAGTTCTTCCGTTTCACGGTAAATGATCTCCAGGCGGTCGATGGCCCTTTGCAGCATCAGGTTGGAACGCACTATACTGACATAGCTGCTCATGATGGTACGCACTTCTTTCAGCGACTGGGTGATCAGGATCATCTCTTCGTTTAAAACCATCCCTTCGGCATTCCAGTCGGGGATATCATTACGGTAATCCGTTTCTTCTGCAGCCAGAATGGCATGCAAACTGGCCCGGTGTGAGAATACGGCTGATTCGAGCAAAGAGTTTGAAGCCAGTCGGTTGGCTCCATGAAGTCCGGTGGAGGAACATTCGCCGGAGGCATATAGGTTGATGATGGAACTCCGGGCATTTTCATCCACTTTCACCCCTCCGCAAACATAATGGGCCGAAGGGACCACAGGGATCATTTCCTTGCTGATATCAATGTTAATGCTGAGGCATTTGGCATAGATCTGCGGGAAATTCTGAAGCAGCTCTTCTTTGCTGATGTGCGTGGCATCAAGGAAGACATGGTCGTCCCCTGATATTTTCATCTCATTATCGATGGCCCGTGCTACAATATCGCGTGGGGCCAGCGAACCGCGGTCATCATATTTATGCATGAACTCCCGGCCCTGGATTGTTTTCAGGATCGCACCGTATCCTCTCAGGGCTTCTGTAATAAGAAATGAAGGCTTTTCCCGGGGGTTATAGAGGGCTGTCGGATGGAACTGTATGAATTCCATGTTCTCGACCTGTGCCTTGGCCCGGTATGCCATGGCAATACCATCGCCGGTGGCTACGGATGGATTGGTGGTGTTTTCGTATACATTGCCTGCACCTCCCGTGGCCAGCAGGGTGGTTTTTGCCAGAATGGTGATGATCTCCCGGGACCCGGAGTCCATGGCATATACCCCAAAACACCGGATATCTTTATTGCGCCTGTTCACTACCTGTCCGAGATGATGCTGGGTGATGAGGTCAATGGCAAAGTGGTTTTCCAGGATCTCAATATTGGGGTGTTCTTCAATCTTTTCGATGAGGGAACGTTCGATCTCCAGCCCGGTGCTGTCTTTATGATGAAACACCCTTTTCTCGGAATGTCCGCCTTCGCGGGCCAGGTCATAATCTCCCGAATCGTTCTTGTCGAAATCGGCACCCCATTCGATCAGTTCCCGTATCCTTGCCGTCGATTCCTTGATGGTGAGTTCAACGATCTTCTTGTTGTTCAGTCCGTCGCCGGCTGTGATCGTATCCACGATATGTTTTTCGTAGGTGTCGGGGGTGTACATCACTGCGGCAATGCCTCCCTGGGCATATCGGGTGGCGGTTTCCTCAACCTTTGCTTTTGTCAGAATACAGACTTTCCCGTGATCAGCGACTTTGAGAGCGTAGATCAGGCCTGCGATGCCGGATCCGATAACAAGGAAATCTGTTTTTTTGCGCATGGTATCTTTAGATCTGCAGGAGCGACTTCACGGGATCCGCTCCATGGAGTAACATTTTTGAAGGGTCTTCCAGCATTTCTTTCACCTTGACCAGGAAGCCGACAGACTCACTGCCGTCGATGATCCTGTGATCGTAGGAGAGGGCAACATACATCACGGGGTGGATCTCCACCTTGCCATTCACGGCAATGGGCCGTTCCACGATGTTATGCATTCCCAGGATAGCACTCTGGGGTGGGTTGATGATAGGAGTGGACAGCATGGATCCGAATACTCCTCCGTTGGTGATGGTAAAGGTTCCGCCTTTCATATCGTCAAGACTGAGCTTGCCGTCGCGGGCCTTTAAGGCCATAGCCTTAATGCTGTTTTCAATCTCGGCCAGGCTCATCTGCTCCGCATTGCGGATCACCGGAACCATCAGCCCCTTGGGTGTGCTTACGGCAATGCCGACATCTGCATAATCATGCATGATCATTTCCTGTCCGTCGATCTGTGCATTGACCTTGGGAAAATGCTGTAAGCCGATGGTAACGGCCTTGGTGAAAAATGACATAAACCCCAGTCCGACACCGAACTTTTCCTTGAATATTTCCTTGTATTGCTTGCGGATCTCCATGATGGGGCTCATGTTCACTTCATTGAAGGTCGTGAGCATGGCGGTTTCGTTCTTGACCGAAACCAGCCGTTCTGCCAGTCTGATCCTGAGCGTGCTCAGTTTTTTCTTTTCCACATCCCTGCTTCCTCCCCAGGCTGGGGCCGCTGCTTCCGGGGCAGTTCCCTGATTGGATCTTTCCCTGAGGAAAAACTCCACATCTTTTTTCCCGGCCCGGAATTTTTTGAGAAAATCGGCAAATTCTGCTTCAGTATGTCCGCTTTCGCGGAGCAATTTGCGGGCCAGCGGAGAAAGGTTCATGATGCCTTCAGCTTCGGCTTTGGCATCAGGGGCTTCTTCTTTTGTTTTTTCCTCTTTGTGAGATTCTTTTGGGGCTTCTTTCTTCTCTTCTTTCTTTTC
>NPIE01000041.1_pt1 | contig 22660 bp, 22 predicted proteins | sample 8637661 | NCBI WGS metagenome assembly NPIE01 (sample SAMN07420842, study PRJNA396082) | bioreactor metagenome | isolation source: sample BA12 brine-fed electro-methanogenic bioreactor BA | place: Japan: Kochi | collected 2016-12-09
ACAGAAAAGATGTTGCTTTATCGAATTCTGGCTAGAGATGGAAGAAGATGATGATGAATATGGCTCGAAACGATGGTTTCAGTTTAGTCGAACTGCTTGTTGCGCTTACTGTATTTTCTGTTGGGCTCATGGCGTTGGCGGGCATGCAGTTCACCTCCATTCAAGGGAATTCAACCGCCAATCAACTCACCGCAATGACGGCTTTGGCAGACGGCCTCGTTGAGGAACTGTTGGTGAAGGCACAAGACGATCCTGTATTTGCAGCCAATGTCAACAATCCGTGGCCTGTCGATTTTGCCGAACCAGACATTCCTATGGAATGGAGCCTGGATGGAACAGGTTTGTGTACGGCAGAGTACGCGGTGTTGATAAATGATCCCATCAATGGCGTTGCAAGAATTACGGTAACTGTTGAAGCCCAGGACAGGTCGGTCACAAAGACGGCCATAAAGCGTATTTGAGGTTCTTATCGCTATGAGATCACGGCTAAGCAATGATAAAGGGGTTACGCTTGTTGAACTCCTCGTTGTGTCGGCAATTGTGGGGTTGGTAATGGTCTCAGTTTACAGCCTCTATCTGCATTCTCATAGAACAGCGCACACGTCGGAAAGCGTTGTTGTCGCCCAGCAGAATCTGCGCGTGGCATTGGATTCATTGGTCTCGGATATGAGGATGGCGGGTTTTCTGGTGCCCTCTAGCACGGGGCCGTTGGAAGATATCCCCTCTACTCTGGTCGATGACGGCCTACTGACACTCAATCTTCCCGTCTCGACCGGAATCTATGCTCGGGCAGTATCGGAGGCTGATATCCCCGCGGGTGAAAATTCACTGGTAACTGTATCCAATCAGATGGGCGCGGGCTTTTATACGGGAGATGATGTCATTGCAGTCAACCCTCTTAATCTATCTTCTGCTGGGACGCTGACCGTTGCCGGGAGCGATGGAGACGATCTTACCCTGCAGAGTGGGGGAGCAGATGTGGACATTAAGGAGAACTATCTCCTGCTGCGCACTGCTGACGAAGACACGACCTTCCCACTGACAGTCTCTTACTCTCTTCTTGAAGATCCCCTTGACAGTTCCGGCAACAATGACGGTGTCTGCAACGAAGGGGAGATGTGTCTTCTGCAAAGGAGCGTTAACGGTGGGGATGCGCACACCCTTGCCTCCAATATATCGTCCATCGACCTTGAATATCTCGACCAGGAGGGAGTGGACAGCTCCGGCAATCCGGAACAGATTCGCATGGTGCGTATCACGGTCGCAGCAAAAACGGAAGACAACAAAATAGGACAAAATAAATATCGACAGTTACAGACAAACGTGATGCTGAGGAATTTTCGATGAAAGTATGTTTTTTCACAGAGACAGAATCCGATATGCGAACCGTGTTGACAGTGATGAAGGACGAACGAGGGATCGCACTGATTCTGACCATGTCGATGCTGGTTATTTTGAGTCTCCTGGGTGTTCTTGTCATGAATGCCACGGATACAGAGTTGCGAATTACCTCCAATTATCGTTCTGCGAGTGATGCCTTCACAACCGCCGAAATGGCGACGGAATATGCGACACGATGGGTCATCAATGAAAAAACATCCGTTGACGATCTTTCAGCAGATAGTGACCTGACTTCGGTTTTTCCAGCAGGAGCTGCACTTGATGCAGACGGAACTAACCAGATCAGCACCTATGTGGGCGGCATGCCTGGCGAAATGATGAGTGGCACCGGCGTGGATGCTTATCGCAACAATATCTATCGCATTACGGATGGGAGTGCGACCGATGGAGAAGTTATTTTTTATCGAACCTCCGTTCAGTCACGCGTAAATAACCGTAGTACTGCAAGGATAGAAAAACTGTTCGTCCATCGCGGTGGGCGGGTTTATTGAGCGCGCATTTTGGAGGCCTCATGCTGACTAATAAGATATTTAAAATCCTGACTTTTTTTACTGTTGCTTGTCTAACGGCGGTCCCCTCGGTCTTTTCCGCGCCGGATTTTTACGCCGGAGATTCTGCCGTCTATATGGGGGAAGGGACTTCGGTTCGCCCCAATATTATGTTCCTTATCGACAACAGTGGGGCAATGAAGGATATCGGTAGTCAGGAGCCCTATGATCCCTCCATCGACTATGCCGCGTTGCTCGACCTCTCGTCCACAGATGCTTATGAGTCTGGCCGTGTTTACCTGCGTAATGTCGCCAACGAAAACAACACCAATTATCAGACCACAAAATTCACTGTTGATGAAGTGGGCTGCAGCCGGCTGACTGATCAATCGGGAACCTATGCCGAGGAGGCTTACGAAGGCAGCTATGCCACGGATTTCCCTAACGGTGATGGCTACGATGACGGCACCAACGAAATTCATCCACGTTATGCCCTGGAGCAGAACGGTTTCTGGTATGGGGCGCTGGACTCCAAGGGTTCCTGCCCCAACAATCAGAATCAGTGGGAAAATTATTTTTCGGGAAATTTTCTCAATTATCTTCAGAATACCTCTGAAACAGTCACCTGGGCAGAATGGAAATCTGCCGGAGATGCTGACGGCAGCTATCAACTGGGGGCGATCGTCAAACCGACGAATTACGATATGCTCTTTAAATGTATAGAAATTACCGGAAGCCCCGGTATATCTGAGCCCGACTGGAATCCGCAGAATCTGGAAACTGGGCCAGTCCCTGGCACCATCGTCAATGATGGAGGTGTTGTATGGGAAGCGTTGGGTACCGTTATGGACATGGTTCAGTATCAGATGGAACATGTCGTTTTCCAGCAGGTGCGCAACAGGGCCAATATGGGGATCATGACCTTCGGCGACAACAACCATGGCGCAAAGGTCATAGAGCCTGTTTTAAAGGCAGGGCTTTATGATGCTGAAGGAGCCGTTAATTATCAAAAGCTGGTAGATGGCCTGGTGACTCTCGAGGACCTGGTTAATGGTAATACACAGCCCGTCAATGAATCCCTGTGGGACACCTATCTCTACTGGAAAGGAGAGTCCGACAGCTCTGACGGAATCTCCAGCGATAAAGCCGCCTATCCTACGCCGATTGAGCACTGGTGCCAAGGCAATCACCTGGTTGTGCTGACTACAGGCAGTGCCGGCAATAATTCTCAGACCAAAACCAAAGTCGGGGATGTCGACGGGGATGGAAATCAGGGGCTGGTGGATGATGTTGCAAAGCTGATGCACGACGATCTCGGTTTGACCATCAACGGTTTCCAGCCGCAGGTTCGCACTCACGTCATTCAGTTGATGACCCCCTACGTCCAGCGACTCGAAATTGCGACGGATGAAAACCATGGCAACGGAAAATACTACAATATCAAAAATCCGCAGGAACTGATTAATGCCCTGATTGAAATTATCGGCGGCATCCTCGAAGAAAGTTCGTCTTTTGTTGCCCCCGTTGTCCCTGCCAGCCCTGATAATCGCGGGTACAGCGGTGAAAGAATCTACCTCGGTTTTTTCAAGCCGATGAACGATGAGCCCTGGTATGGCAATCTGAAGAAATTCAACCTCGGGCTCAACTCTGACAGCCGCATTAAAGGGTTCGATGCGGATGGCAATGAGATCAATGCCACCTACAGGTACCCGGAGGATACGAACGATCCCCGTCTGGATGGGCAGTTTCTGGTACAGAACGATGATTTCGAGCTGGGCATCCCTGATGTGGCCTCTCATTGGGGCGCGGGTCTCGATGGTGGTGAGGTTAATATGGGCGGCGTCGGCGGCAAGCTGATGGCCCGCAATTTTACCACCAATCCGCGCAAAATTTATACGCGCCTGACCAGTGACAACCTCACCGATGCTGGAAATCGTTTAGCCAAGAGCAATGCCAATCTGACCGCTGCTATTTTGAATGTAACTGCAGATGCCAGAGACAACGTCATTGATTTTATTCACGGCTACGATGCCTACGATGAATATGCCCCGCGTGATGATGGCAAGCGGCCCTGGATTCTTGGCGATATCATTCATTCCAAACCCGTTGTTTTGAATTACAAAAAATATGACCCTGAAACGGATGACGAGACCAGTCCTACACATAATCAGGGATATATCTTTGTAGGCAGCAACAGCGGGATGCTTCATGCTTTCAGAGATGCGACCGGCGAGGAGGCCTGGTCCTTTGTCCCGCAGGACCTCCTGAAGAATTTACAGTTTCTCCCCGATACAACCCAGCACATATATTTCGTCGACAATTCTCCCGTCATTTATGTTTTTGATAAAGACGGTGCCGATGGGATCGACGCATCAGCCGGTGATATGGCTATCCTGATCTGCGGGATGCGGCGTGGGGGAGGGACCAGCACATTGACGCAAGCTGCCGAAGGCGATCCACCACCATCTCGGGGGTCTTATTTTGCCCTGGATATTTCTAATCCGGAGTCACCACAGTTTCTCTGGTCCATCAACAGTGAAACTACTGACGCCGGAGAGTTGAGCCAGACCTGGAGTCTCCCTTACCTGACCAAAATGCGTATTGGCTCCAGTACCAAGGTCGTTGCGGTCATCGGTGCGGGCTATGACACCAACGAAGACCTCCGTTACGGAAATACTCAGGATTTCCCCGATGGCACCGATCATGAGACCGTGACGTCGCTTGCGCCCAATGGTGCGGGAAACATTACAAGCCCGGGAAATTCTGGACCATACTCGCCGCGAGGCAGAGGCCTTTTTGTCATAGAGGTTGCGGATCTTTCAGCCGAGGATCCTCTCACGAACTCCGGTTCGGTGCTCTGGCACTACAGCAGCAACGCCATGGTTTATTCCTTTCCGGGCGACCCGCTTGTCGTGGACCGGGACAGTGATGGATATTCCGATCACATTTATGCTCTCGACTCCGGTGGTCAGCTGTGGCGATTCAGAGTGGAGTCCAATTCGACCAGCGACTGGAGCGGAACGTTGGTTTTTAAAGCCAATATCGAAAATTCAGGAGATGTCGGGCGTAAAGCCTTTTATAAACCAACGGCAACAGTCAGTGGCTTGGATACCTTTATCTATTTCGGTACGGGTGATCGTGAACACCCCCTGAACACAGCGGTGGTTGATCGTTTTTACGTTGTGAGGGACCGTCAGAGTGGAACCTCTTCCTGGGACTATTCCCTTGCACCTTTGACTGAAAATCAACTCGTCGACGTCACTGAAGATCAATTGCAGGATTCCTCCATCAGTCAGAATGCAAGGGATGCATTGCGTCAAAAACTGACCTACCCCTATACGGTTGACGGGCAAACGTATTATGGCTGGTATATGAAGCTTGACCAGCATGCAGGAGAAAAAGTCCTCGCCCTGCCTAAGGTTGTCAATAATGTTGTCTTTTTTACGACTTACACACCTGCAATCGTTGATCCTGACGACCCCGATTTTGATCCTTGCTCTGCAGTACTAGGCACCTCGCGTATGTATGCGGTAAAAGCCCAGACTGCGGAAGCCGTTTTCGATTTTTACAAACCGAATAATTCTGAATCTGATGGCACAACGGTCCCGGTTCTCGAACGTCGTGATCGTTATATGGAAATTGGCGAGGGGATCGCTTCCGAGCCACTGGTAGTTGTCACAAAAACCGGATCGCTTTCAACGATCGTTGGCCGAGGAGGAGGCTTTTTCAGCACTCCGGAACTTGATGTCATGGACCCGGTTTTTCAAGTCTATTGGATGAAGTGGTGATCCCTGGAATAGTCATTTTTCCTGTAAGAAACATGGGGCTTATTTGACATGAATGCGCGTGGCTTTACCTTGATTGAACTGGCGGCAATTATCGCAGTTATGGCTATTTTGGTTGCTTTTGCCACTCCAGCTCTTATGGATGCACGGGAGAATGCGAGAAATAAAGCGGTTGCCCGCCAGGTCCTTTCAATATTGCGCGAGGCGCGCAGCCAGGCGGTCGCGGAAGGCTTGCCGCAAAGAGTGATCATCGACCTGGATTCGGCAAGCATCACTAGGCACAATAATGAAGAAATATTTTTGCAACCTGCTCCACATCTTGAAGCCAAGCAATCCGTTGATGATGGTTGGGTTGACACCGGAACTTTTTCAGTGGAATTTCGCCCACAAGGTTCCTGTAATGACTCCCTCTATGTCCGTGTGCAGCAGAAGGACAAGCTGACCATAAAGATCGATCCTCCTTCTATGGGACTGGCGAGAATGGATTGATTTTATGCTCGCCAGAAGACGCCCTGTGTCCGAAAAACACAATCTTTGCTGAAATAATCAGCCATGCTAGTATCTATGTAATGAAAATGTTTTCTGGAGGGCCAATCGTTATGAATATTGATGTCCCCAAAGACCAAATTGCGGCTTTTTGCCGTCGATACCATGTAAGGGAGCTCTCTTTTTTCGGATCGGTCACTCGTGCCGATTTCAGACCGGATAGCGATGTTGATGTGCTGGTTGATTTTGAAGAAGGCCATACTCCGGGTTTCATCAGGTTGGCAGAAATGGAAATGGAACTTTCCTCTCTTTTGGGAGGGCGAGTGGTTGATTTACGGACCCCGGATGATTTAAGCCGGTATTTCCGGGACGATGTTGTGGCCTCGGCCGAGGTGCAATATGTACAGAGATGACCTTGTGCGCCTTCGGCATATGATTGATGCTGCGCAAGAAGCTATTGGGTTTTCCATTGGTCGAAACAGAAAAGATCTGGATCAGGATTGATCAACCATTTTTCTTCCAGAACCGCCGCCACACCTCTCGAATACTCCCCGTGCCGTATTCCTCCGGCAGGCGGCAGCGCATCTCTCCCTCCATCAACGTTTCAATTTCAGGGATCAGTGCTTTGCACTGCTGCGGCCTGTCTTCTACCGGCAGCCGGCAGCCGGCTGCTCCCATATGAACGCAGCCCCACGGGGCGAGTCGCGGCGCCGGGATCGGCACGCCGCGCACATCCCGCAGTTCCATACCCAAAAAGGGCAGGTTTGAGCGCAACTGCTCGGCCGTGACCCTCTCTCCACCGAAATAGCGCCTTACAAACCTTTCCGGGTCAGAGTAAACTCCCGGATGCCCCTGGCAGCACAAACCACGACACTGGCGGCAGATCTGCGGATCGCTGGGGAACTCACCCATACGACACTCCAGAAAAACAAAAGTGGACTACTCAAACTATGGGGACAGAGGAAAGTAGATTAAAAACATAAACAATATTTTGAGGCTTCTGTCAAGAAAATGGCCCAAGCCTGTCCTCTCCCTCAGCTAAAAACAAACACTTGATCCAATCTGAGTGTCCGTTTAGGATGAGACGTTCGAAAATTTCCTCTCAAGGAGACTTCCGATGGCAAAAATCGCTCCCTTTCGGGCGCTGCGGTACAACGCCGGAAAAATCGCTGATCTCAACAACGTCATGGCGCCCCCCTACGATGTGATTTCACCGGCGCTTCAGGACGAACTCTACCAGCGCGACCCGCACAATGTGGTTCGCCTGATTCTCGGCAAGACCGACGAAAAGGATACCGAGGCCGATAATCGCTATACACGCGCGGCACGGGATTTTTCTCAATGGCGGCACGAAGAAGTTCTGGCGCGGGATGCCGAGCCGTCGATCTACCTATACGATCAGGAATACCCGCTGGAAAACGGGGAGGTGGTGGTGCGCCAGGGGTTTATGGCCCTGACCCGCATTGAGGACTTTTCCTCCGGCATGGTCAAGCCCCACGAAAAGACCCTCTCCGGGCCGAAAACCGACCGCCTCAATCTCACCCGCGCCTGCCGCGCCAATTTCAGCCCCATCTTCTCCATTTACAGCGACCCCTGCTGCGCGTTGGAATCCCTCAGCCGCAAGGAACGCGAACGCGCGCCTGATGTGGCGGTGACCGATGGCGACGGGGTCAAGCACCGCCTGTGGCAGCTGTCCGATCCGGATCAGATCGCCAAGATCCGCAGCCTGATCGACAACAAGCCGCTGTTTATCGCCGACGGGCATCACCGCTACGAGACCGCGATCAACTATCGCAACGAAATGCGCGAAAAACATCCGGATTACAGCGGGAAAGAGCTTTTCAACTACGTGCTGATGTATTTCTCCAACATGGATGACAAGGGCATGCTCATCTTCCCGACTCATCGCCTGGTGCACGGTCTGCAATCGTTCAACCTTCCTGAGCTGCTCGATGGACTTAAAACCTACTTCGAGGTCGAGTCGGCCGATTTCAACCCGCTGGAGACCGCCGAGCGCCGCCGGGTTCGTGAGCGGTTGCAGGAAAAAGGCAAGCAGGCTCATGCGCTGGCGCTTTTTGCCGGCGGTGGCAAGGTTTATTACCTGACCCTGCGCGACGAGAGCATCATGGATGACTTTTTCGACGAGAAAAGCCCCAAGGCTCTCCGCACCCTGGATGTTTCGATTCTACACCGGCTTATCTTTGAAAAACTGCTGGGGATTGATCCCCAGGCGCAGGAAAAACAGACCAATCTCAAGTACGTCAAAAATTTCGATGAACCTTTTGAAGCCGTCGCGTCGGGGGAGTTTCAGGCCGCGTTCCTGATGAATTCGCCGCGCATGTCCGAAGTTCGCGACGTGGCCAATGCCGGGGAAAAAATGCCGCAGAAATCGACATATTTCTATCCCAAGCTGCTGACCGGCCTGGTGATCAATCCCATTGAAGAAGACGAAACTGTCACCGAATAAAAACATCTTCTGGTATTCTGGTAAAAAAACCCCGGCCTGGATTTTTCCACCGGGGTTTTCCGTTCCTTCATTTAAACTCGGCGAAGGTCGTTATGAAAGTTTCTGCACAGGAAGTCATTGATTTTTTCTCGGGTCGTGCGCGTCTGCCTCTTACGCCCGCCGAGATCGCCAGACAACTGGATGTGCCCAAGGGCGAGCGCAAGAAGCTCATACACCTTCTGGATGACCTGGTGGCGCAGGGAGCCCTGGTGCAGCTCAAGGGGCGGCGTTATGCGTTGCCGCGCAAAGTCAGCCTGGTGACGGGCACCATCAGCATGCACCGTGACGGCTATGGCTTTGTGACGCCGGAGGCCGAGGAGGAAGAGGAGCGGCGCAAGGATGTTTTTATTCCCGCGCGTTTCGCCCGCGAGGCCATGCACGGCGACCAGGTTCTGGTCCGCGTGGAGCGCGGCGCCCGCACCGGCAAGCCCGAAGGACGCATTGTGCGGGTGGTCAATCGCGCTCATCACACCGTGGTCGGGCGTTTTGAGCAGAGCCGCAAAATGGCGTACCTGATCCCCTCCGATCCGCGTCTGACCCAGGATGTCTTCATCCCCCGGGCGGCGCGGGGCAAGGCAAAGACCGGGCAGATCGTGGTGGCGCGCATCGACTCCTTCCCCAGCAAGAACCGCAACCCTGAAGGGACGGTGATCGAGGTGCTGGGTGAGGCCGGCGACCCGGAAGTCGAGGTTCTGACCATCATCCATCAGCATGGCCTGCCGCATCGTTTTCCGGCATCGGTGCTGGCTGCGGCGCAGGAGATCCCGGACCGGGTTTCACCGGAAGAGTTTGCAGGGCGTGAGGATCTGCGCGAGTTGACCACCATGACCATCGACGGTGAAACGGCCAAGGATTTCGATGATGCCGTTTCGGTGCGCGATGAAGGGGAGGGGCGGATTCGCCTGTGGGTTTCCATTGCCGACGTGGGGCATTACGTCAAACCGGGCAGCGAGATCGACCACGAAGCCTACGAGCGCGGCACCAGCGTCTATTTCCCCGGCCGCTGCATCCCCATGCTGCCGGAAAAGCTCAGTAACGGCATCTGCTCCCTCAACCCGGATGTGGAGCGCCTCGCCATGACGGCGGAGATGCTCTTTGACGGGTCCGGAAATCGCATCGAAAGCCGCTTCTACCCCTCCGTGATCCGCAGCGATGCCCGTTTGACCTACACCGAAGTGCGCGCTGTTCTGGAGGAAAACGGTGCGGAGATCGTCAAGCGACATCCCGGCATCGAAGGGCCGCTTTCAATCATGAAGGTCCTTGCCCAACGTCTGATGGACCGGCGCCGCAAGCGCGGCAGCATCGACTTCGATCTGCCCGAGGCGGAGATCGTTCTTGATCTGCAGGGGCGCATCGAGGATATCGTGCGCAGCGAGCGCCATTTCGCCCACCGTTTGATCGAGGAATTCATGCTAGCGGCCAACGAAGCCGTGGCGGGTTATCTCAGCGAGCGCGAACTGCCGCTTCTGTATCGTGTCCATGAATCGCCGGATCTTGAAAAATTGAGAAATTTTCAAGACTTTGTGCGCCATTTCGGATTCGATCTCAGCCTGCGAGACGACAAGGTTTCGCCGCGCGATCTGCAGAAAGTCCTTGATGCGGTGGATGGGCGCCCTGAAGAGCGCATGATCAACCAGGTTCTGCTGCGCTGTATGAAGCAGGCCCGCTATGCCCCTGAAAATGTCGGACACTTCGGCCTGGCTGCCGACAATTACTGCCATTTCACCTCGCCGATCCGCCGCTATCCCGACCTGGTCGTGCACCGCATCCTGCGCGATGCCCTGGCGCCCGGCGGCCTCAGCGAGAAAAAGCGCGGCAAGCTCGAGCGCAACCTGCCACGAATCGGCGAGCAGACCTCCGCCCGCGAGCGCAGGGCGATGGAAGCCGAACGCGACATCGTCGATCTGAAGAAATGCCAGTTTATGGTGCAGCATATCGGCGACAGTTTCGAGGGAATCATCTCCGGGGTGCAGGCGTTCGGGTTCTTTGTCGAGCTCAAGGAGTTCTTTGTGGAGGGGCTGGTTCATGTCTCTTCCCTGCACGATGATTTCTACCACTTCGAAGAAGAGATGCACCGCCTGATGGGTGAAAACCACCGGCGCGTCTATCAGATCGGTTCCGAGGTGCGGGTGCGTGTCGAACATGTGGATCTTGAGCGCCGTCAGATCGATTTTGTTCTGGCTGCAGATGCGACCGCGGACGAGGGTGCTGCGGACAACGATAAACCTACCTCATAGCAACGGCTGTTCACGATGAAGACCATTACTGATCTGTCCCGCATTAAAAAGCCGTTTCCCAACGCAGTGGTGACGCTTGGAAACTTTGACGGCGTCCACCTTGGTCACCGGGAAATTTTCCACCATGTGATCGATAAAGCGCGCGAAGCCGACGGGACCGCGATTGTATTCAGCTTTCAGCCCCATCCTCTCAAAGTTCTCGATTCCCGCCGGGACCTGAAGCTGCTCAACACCTACGACGAGAAGGTGAGGCTGATCGCTGCTACCGGCGTCGATGTGCTGATCTGTCCGGCCTTCACCAGGGAGTTCGCGGCCATGCGGCCGGAGCAGTTTGTCCATGACATCCTGGTTGAACGCATCGGGGCGCGGCGCATCGTGGTCGGCTATGATTACCGTTTCGGCCGCGAAAGGCAGGGAGATGCCGATTTCCTGGAGCAGCTCGGGTGTCGGCTCGGATTCGAGGTGGATGTCCTCTCGCCCATCTCCCGCGACGGCGTCATCTACAGCTCCTCGCGCATCCGTGAAATGATCGCCTGCGGCGAGGTGGATCAGGTCGTTGATCTTCTCGGCCGGCAGTACAACCTGGAAGGGCAGGTCGTGCATGGCGATCACCGCGGAAGAGAGCTCGGCTTCCCGACCGCCAACCTCGTGACGGAGAAGGAGATGCTCCCCGCGCCAGGTGTCTATGCGGTGAAAGCGCGTCACGGCCGGCGTCTTTACGATGCCGTGGTCAATATCGGCCGCAAACCCACCTTTGAAGGTTCAACTCAGACCATCGAAGTGCATCTGCTCGGCTTCGAAGGGAGCCTTTACGGTGAAAGGCTGCGGATCTACTTTTTTCGGCGCCTGCGTCCGGAAAAGAAGTTCTCCGGTGTCGACTCCCTGATCGAAGCCATTCGCCAGGATGTCGCCTGTGCCCGTGAGGTGCTGAAGAATGCGCGGGTCATCGGCTACCGCGAGTACCTGAGGCGTGAGCGATGAACGGGGCACGGGAGGAAATCTGTATTCGCGGATCCACCCGCGTTTTCGGGATATTCGGGGATCCCGTCGCTCATTCCCTGTCTCCGCTCATGCAGAACGCCGCTTTTGAGCAGGCCGGGATCGACGCGGTCTATGTGCCTTTCCACGTGCGTCCGCAGCAGCTTGCAGGAGCGGTGGAGGGATTGCGATCTCTCGGCATCGCCGGGATCAACGTGACCGTTCCCCACAAGGAGAACGTCCTTGAACTACTGGACGATGTGGACGCCAACGCACGGCTGATCGGGGCGGTCAATACCATCCTCAATCGTGAAGGTCGGCTTTTTGGCTACAACACCGACGGTGTCGGACTCTTGGAGGCTCTGCGTGCTGAACTCGATTTCGATCCCGCTGACCGACGCGTCTTGCTGTTGGGGGCCGGCGGGGCCTGTCGTGCTGCCGTGGCGGCTCTTTCCTCCGCCGGGGCAAAGGGAATCAGTTGGGTCAATCGCACCGCAGAACGGGCGCAAAAGCTGGCGGATGAATTCTCGACTCATTTTCCGGGCACAGCATTTGCAGTATTTCCTTGGGATTTTAAGGATCCGTCGACATTTCCGGCTGCGGCCCTGACCGGCGTCGAACTGGTGATCAACACCACGACTCTCGGCCTGAAGGGTGAAAACATCGCACTGCCGTGGCATCTGCTGTCGCCCCGGATCCGCCTTTACGATATGGTGTACGCTGCCGAAAAGACGCCCCTGTGCGCGCAGGCCGTCCGGCGTGGCTGCCGGGCCGCCGACGGATTGAGCATGCTGGTGGGGCAGGGTGAGCACGCATTCCGGATCTGGACAGGCGTCTCCGCGCCTGCCGGCGTCATGAAAAACCGGCTTTTGGCGGTGCTGCCTGACAAAAAGCATCAGTCTTGACAGTTGACAATTAAAAAAATATTATAAAATATCGAGATTTCAAAGAGGGGCAATTTCAGTCTTATGACCAGCAATCGACTTGGAGAACTTCTGGTCCGCAGCCAACTGATCACTGACGATCAACTGGCTCAGGCCATCGAAGATCAGAAAAATCAGGGGGGGCGGCTTGGCTCCTGCCTGATCAAGCTTGGCTTTATCCAGGACGATGAGCTGGCCTCTTTTCTGTCCAAGCAATACGGGGTTCCGTCCATCAATCTCGAAGAGTTTGATATCGACCCCGCCATTCTCCGCCTGATCCCTCCCGATGTTGCGCAGAAATATCAGGTCATTCCGGTCAACCGTGCCGGAGCCACCCTGATCGTCGCCATGAGCGACCCTTCCAATATTTTCGCCATCGACGATATCAAGTTCATGACCGGCTACAATATCGAAGTCGTGGTGGCGCCGGACGCGGCCATCAAAGCGGCGATCGATCAGTACTACGATCAGAGCGCGACCCTGGCCGATGTCATGGAGGATCTCGACGATATCGATCTCGAGGTGGTCGAGGAAGATGACAAGTTCGATGTGCGCGAGCTTGAAAAGGCAACCGAAGATGCGCCCGTCGTCAAGCTGGTCAACCTGATCCTTACCGACGCCATCAAAAAGAAGGCTTCGGATATCCATATCGAACCTTACGAGACGGCTTTCCGGGTGCGCTATCGTATTGACGGTGTGCTCTACGAAGTGATGAAGCCGCCCATGAAGCTTAAAAACGCGATTACCTCCCGCCTCAAGATTATGGCGGAGATGGATATCGCCGAGCGGCGCCTCCCCCAGGACGGCCGCATCAAGATCAAGCTGCCCGGCGGCAAGGATATGGATTTCCGCGTCAACTGCATGCCGACCCTTTTTGGAGAAAAGGTCGTTCTGCGTCTGCTCGACAAGGGCAACCTGCAGCTCGACATGACCAAGCTGGGCTACGAGGAGAAGGCGCTTAAATGGTTCAAGAACGAGATTCACAAGCCCTTCGGCATGGTTCTGGTCACCGGGCCGACCGGATCCGGTAAAACGGTTTCCCTTTATTCGGCGCTGAGTGAACTTAACAAGGTCACCGATAATATCTCCACCGCCGAGGATCCGGTGGAATTCAACTTCGCCGGCATCAACCAGGTGCAGATGCACGAAGAGATCGGCCTCAATTTTGCCGCGGCGCTGCGGGCCTTTCTGCGGCAGGACCCCGACATCATCATGATCGGCGAGATCCGCGATTTCGAAACCGCCGAGATCGGTGTCAAGGCGGCGCTGACCGGCCACCTGGTGCTTTCGACCTTGCATACCAACGACGCGCCGAGCACCATCAACCGCCTGCTCAATATGGGAATCGAGCCGTTTCTGGTCGCTTCGGCAGTCAATCTGATTACCGCCCAGCGCCTGGCACGACGGGTCTGCCCCGAGTGCAAAGAACCCGAAGATATTCCCAAGCAGTCTTTGATCGAGGCGGGCGTGCCCGGTGATGAGGTCGATGGCATCGTCTGCTACCGGGGCATGGGATGCTCCCATTGCAACAAGACCGGCTATCGCGGTCGGGTCGGTTTGTATCAGGTGATGCCCATGTTCGAGGAGATTCGCGAAATGGTGCTGGCCGGTGCCAATACTGCTGAAATCAAGCGCGAATCCATGCGGCTGGGGGTCAAGACCATGCGCCAGTCGGCATTGACCAAGCTGCAGGAAGGTGTGGTGTCGTTCGAAGAGGTCCTGCGCTGCACCATTGCCGATGATTGATGGCGTCGCAAAAATTCCGCCCTACGGCGTTACGGCCTTGTGGGACGAAATTTTTGCTTAGCCATACTCTGATCAAAGACCATCTCCCTCACCCCGCCCCCCCTCCCGCTGGGAGAGGGGGAAGTACAGCAGGGGCGAACGGGAGGGATTCCATCCATTCAATGACACAGGGAGTGCCATGTCCGCCAATATCCATCAATTGCTGAAAACCATGGTCGAGCAGGGCGCGTCGGATCTTCACATCTCGACCGCGACACCGCCGCAGCTGCGCATCGACGGTAAAGTGATGCCTATGAAATTGCCGCCCATGACGCCGGCGGAAACCAAGCAGTTGTGCTACAACATTCTGACGGATGCCCAGAAGCGCAAATTCGAGGAGGAAAGCGAACTCGATTTTTCCTTCGGCGTCAAGGGATTGTCCCGCTTCCGCGGCAATCTCTTCATGCAGCGGGGCGCGGTGGCGGGCGCGTTTCGCATGATCCCCTACAAGATCCTCAGTTACGATGAGCTCGGCCTGCCGCCGGTGGTCAAGGAAATCTCACGCAAACCGCGCGGGCTGGTGCTGGTCACCGGCCCCACCGGCAGCGGCAAGTCGACCACCCTGGCCTCAATGATCGACCAGATCAACGAAGAACGCCAGGAGCACATCATCACGATTGAAGATCCCATCGAGTATCTGCACTCCCACAAGCACTGCCTGGTGAATCAGCGCGAGGTCGGCGCCGACACCAACTCCTTCAAGAAGGCCCTCAAGCATATTCTGCGTCAGGACCCGGACGTGGTGCTGCTGGGGGAGCTGCGTGACCTTGAAACGATCGAGGCTGCTCTGACTATTGCCGAAACCGGTCACCTCTGCTTCGCCACCCTGCACACCAACGGCTGCGTGCAGACCATCAATCGTGTTATCGATGTGTTCCCCACCAGCCAGCAGACCCAGGTGCGCGCACAGCTTTCCTTTGTTCTCGAAGGCGTCATGTCGCAGACCCTGCTGCCGAAAGCTTCCGGCCGCGGTCGTGCGCTGGCACTGGAGATCATGGTGCCCAACGCGGCGATCCGCAACCTGATCCGCGAAGACAAGGTGCATCAGATCTATTCGCAGATGCAGATGGGGCAGGAAAAATACGGCATGCAGACGCTCAACCAATCTCTTTTCATGCTCTATCACAAAAAAATTATCACTCTTGATGATGCTCTCAACCGTTCGCCTGATCACGAGGAACTGCGCCAGATGGTGGCCAATCCCGCTTCCGTGCTCAAGCGTATGGGGCCCGGTTCCGCGCCACGCGCGAACGGCTGACGGCATCATCGATCATCATGAGGTCGGACAATGCCTAAATTTGCCTGGGAAGGAAAAACCCGGACCGGCCAGGTCCAGAAAGGCGAAATGGAAGGGCCGAATCAGGCCGCCGTTTCCGCAACCCTGCGTCGCCAGGGAATCATGCCCTCCACGATCAAGGAGCGCGGCAAGGGACTGGACCGCGACCTCAAGATCCCCGGCATGGAGCCCAAGGTCACCACCAAGGATCTGGTCGTTTTCACCCGCCAGTTCGCCACTATGATCGATGCCGGTCTTCCACTGGTGCAGTGCCTCGATATCCTGGGTCGCCAGCAGGACAACAAGACCTTTAAAAAGATTCTGGTCCAGGTCAAGGAGGATGTCGAGGCCGGCTCCACCTTTGCCGATGCTTTGAAGAAGCACCCCAAGGCGTTCGATGAATTGTACATCAACCTGGTGGCGGCCGGTGAGGTCGGCGGTATTCTCGATACGATCCTCAACCGCCTGGCGGCTTATATCGAAAAAGCCCTCAAGCTCAAGAAGCAGATCAAGGGAGCGATGACCTATCCCGCCACCGTTGTGGGGATCGCATTCGTCGTCATCGCGGTCATTCTTGTGTTCGTTATCCCGACATTCGAGCAGATGTTCGCCGATTTTGGTGGCGCGCTGCCGGCCCCGACCCAGTTCGTTATCAACCTGAGCAATTTTGTACAGGATTATATTCTCGCGATCATCGGCGGCATCATTATCTCGATTTTTGCCTTCAAACGGATCTACCGCACCCAGAAGGGGCGTGCGAAGATCGATGATTTTGCCCTGCGACTGCCAATTTTCGGCCCCCTGATTCGCAAGGCGGCAGTGGCTAAATTCACCCGCACCCTGGGCACCATGATCAGCTCGGGCGTACCGATTCTCGACGGCCTCGACATTGTGGCGAAAACCGCCGGCAACAAAACCGTTGAAAAAGCGATCTACAAAGTGCGCCAGAGTATCAGCGAGGGTAAGACCATTGCCGAGCCCCTTGAACAATCCGGGGTTTTCCCCCCCATGGTCTGCCAGATGATCGCCGTCGGTGAGCAGTCGGGCGCCATCGATACCATGCTTAACAAGATTGCCGATTTCTACGACGATGAAGTCGATGATGCCGTTTCCGCCCTGACCTCTATGCTTGAGCCCTTATTGATGCTGTTTCTCGGCACGACGGTCGGTGGCCTTGTCATTGCCATGTACCTGCCGATCTTCAAGCTGGCCGGCACTGTCGGTGGTTGACAACGGAACCTGTCATGGATGATGCGGTCCTCGCGACGGGTCGGCCCGGGCCGACCCGTACGCAGTTGAGCTGGTTTCTGTTCCTGCGCGTCGTTGTCATCTCGCTGTTTCTCGGTGGGATGATCGTCTATCAGCTCAGCGCCCGTCTTGCCGTCGATCATCCCACTCTTGACATCCTGTTCGCTTTGGTGGGGCTCTCGTATCTGCAGGCCATTGTTTCTGCCCTGCTGCTGACGCGCGTGCGCCGCCTGACCGCCTTCACCCAGGTGCAGATCATCTGGGACCTGTTGTTTGTGACTGCCTTGATCTACCTCAGCGGCGGGCAGGACAGCATCTTTTCTTTCCTGTACATCCTGATTATCATCGGCAGCGCGTTTCTGATGGCCAGGCGCGATGCTTTCGTGGTCGCTTCCGCTGCTTCTATTCTCTACGGCAGTCTGCTCGACCTTCAGTATTTCGGCTATCTGCCGGAGTTTGGCGTGCTGCACTTTCCCGAGCAGGGAGACGGTCGACAGGTTTTTTTCGCTCTGTTTGTCAATGTCGTCGCGTTTTTTCTCACCGCTTTCCTGGCCGGAACACTTTCGGAGCGGTTGCGGCTCAGTCAGCAGGCGCTGGTGCGGCGTGAGATCGATTATGAGGAGCTTGAAAACCTCAACCGCGCCATCCTCGCCAACATCGGCAGCGGCCTGCTGATGATCAACCGGAAGGGACGGATCCGCTCCTTCAACGCGGCGGGCACGCGCATTACCGGTTATCGGCTTGAAGAGGTCTATGACCGGGATGTTCGCCAGGTTTTCCCGACACTCGAGGTGTTTACCGGTGAAATCAAACCGGTCACGCGCGGTGAGTGCCTATTGGCCGCCAAAAACGGCGAGCGGCATACGATCGGTTACGATGCCGCTTACCTGCGTGATCGCCAGGGAGAGGTCCTGGGTTTGCTGGTGACCTTTCAGGACTTGAGTCACGTCAAGGAAATGGAAGCCCGTCTGCAGCGTGCCGACCGGCTGGCGGCGGTGGGGCGGCTGGCCTCGGGCATGGCTCATGAGATCCGCAATCCGCTGGCGTCCATCAGCGGCTCCGTACAGTTGTTGATGGAGGCCGAAGGCCTCTCCGAGCCGGACCGACGGCTGATGAGCATCGTGGTGCGCGAAGCCGACCGCCTCAGCGGGCTGCTGACCGATTTTCTTCATTACGCCCGCCCCGGCAATCCGCTCAAGGAAAAAGTGGATTTGGCACAACTCTTTGATGAACTGGCCGATCTCCTCATGGCGGATGAGCGCTTTTGTGATATAGAAATTTACAGGCAGTATCCCAGGTCTTGCTTTTTTGAAATCGATGTGAAACAGATGCGCCAGGTGTTGTGGAACCTGAGTCTCAATGCCAGTGAGGCGATGGAGCGACGCGGGCGGCTCACCTTTTCGGCCGACCCGGAGCAAGGGGTGATTGCCATCGAAGATACCGGCCCCGGTATCCCGCCGGATATCCGGCAGAAGATCTTTGATCCCTTTTTTACCACCAAGGATTCCGGCACCGGCCTCGGACTGGCGACAGTTCATGCCGTGGTGGAGAGTCATGGCGGAGAGGTGCTGGCTCTTGAAGGAGCAGCGGGCGGTGCCCGTTTCGAGATTCACCTGCCGTTGAAAGCCGGGCATGACCTGAGCCGGTGAAACTGATCCCACTCTCAGGGTGGAGCAATAAACGGAGACATATCTTTTGGAAAAGCAGCAGGATCGCATACTGATTGTGGATGATGAGGAAAGTATTCGTGAAGTTCTTTCCATCATGCTCCATCGCGAAGGATATGGCGTCGACGCTGTTGCCGATGGTGCACAGGCGCTGGCGCGGCTGGCCGAGCAGAGTTACGACCTGATCATCAGCGATGTCAAAATGCCCAAAGTATCGGGTTTCGAGCTTCTCGCCCACGTCCGCGAGACCATGCCCGACACGGTTGTCATCATGATCACCGCCTTTTCCTCCACGGAAGAAGCGGTCGAAGCCATGAAAAAAGGGGCCTACGACTACATCACCAAGCCGTTCAAGAATGAGGAAATCCGCCTCATCGTCAAGAATGCCCTGGAGCGCAAGGCGCTGCGTCAGAACCGCAAAGAGGGGGACGCGCAGGATCGTCGCAAAGGGTTCGGCAATCTCGTCGGGCGCAGCCGCAAGATGCAGGCGCTTTACGAACTGATCGAAAAAGTGGCCGGCACCCGCGCAAACATCCTGATTACCGGTGAAAGCGGCACCGGCAAGGAAGTTGTCGCCAAGGCCATTCACTACAACAGCGACCGGCGCGACATGCCGTTTATCCCCATAAACTGCGGCGCCATCCCCGAAAACCTGCTCGAAAGCGAGCTGTTCGGCCACGAAAAAGGCTCCTTCACCGGGGCGGTCAGCCAGAAGCCCGGTCTGTTTGAAATTGCCAACCAAGGCACGCTTTTTCTGGATGAAATCGGTGAGCTGCCTGCCATGATGCAGGTTAAGCTGCTGCGGGTCATTCAGGAGAGGGAATTCCGCAGAGTCGGCGGCACCAAAGACATCCGCTGCAACGTGCGGGTGATCGCCGCGACCAACAAGGATCTTGAAGTTGAAGTCGCAGACGGGCGCTTCCGTGAAGACCTTTTTTACCGCCTCAACGTTATTCGCATCGAACTGCCCCCGCTCAGGGAGCGTCGCGACGACATCCCACTGCTGATTGCCCACCTCTATCAAAAGCTGACCGGGCGGGAAAATCCAGATATCGAGGAACAGGCCATACGCCGGCTGGTCGAATACCACTGGCCGGGCAATATCCGTGAACTCGAAAACGTCATCGAGCGCTGCGTGGTTCTCGGCGGCTCCGACCGCCTGAGCGCCGATATGCTGCCGTCCCAGTTCCAGGGGGGCGCCGTCCCCGGCGGCGCTGCCAGCGGGGGAGGGCGCCTGTCGGAAATCCCGGACAGCGGGTTCGATATCGACGCCTACCTGGGCGAAATCGAAAAAGACATTCTCCTCAAAGCCCTCGACAAAACAAACGGCGTGAGAAAAAAAGCCGCCGAACTCCTCGGCATCTCCTTCCGTTCCATCCGCTACCGCCTTGCGAAATTCGGTATATCGCCGGATGATGAGGGGTAGGGGGAAACCTCAAAAAACCTGAAAAACCTTGAACCACCCGTTCACTTCGTTCACTCGAGAGCGCAGAGAGCGCGGAGGAGAGCAGAGGATGGTGGGGCAACATTGTGTAAGGGCGCAGCATGCTGCGCCCCTACACCCCCAATACGCACCGGCGGTCCCGTAGGGGCGCACCGATGTGCGCCCTGTTCCCGCTATTATATCCCGTTCCCTTTTCTGTGCTTATGTGGTACTGTGTCTGGTACCATAAGTTAAAATCAACACGGTCTATAAAGGAGTATCGGTATGAATACTGTCCCTGCTCAGGAAGTCAAACGGCGAGGGTTTGCCGCTGTCGATGAACTGCTGGAAAAGGGTGACGTGCATGTTATCCGGAATAACAAGCCGCAGTATGTTGTCCTGACGGAAGAACGCTATCAGGAGTTGGTCGCGGAGGCGCAGGAAGCCTATCTGTCACGCGTGCGTGCCTCGCTGGAGGATGTGAAAGACGGGCGTGTCCGCAAGTTCGCCAACACGGATGATCTGCTGCAAGCGCTGGATGCCGAGGAGGATTAGGGTGTACACCATTGTGACCCCGAAGCAGTTTCTGCGACAGGCGCGAAAATTTTTCAAAAAGCATCCCGATCTCAAGCCAAAATTCACCCAGGTTGTTCAAAACCTTCAAACTGACCCTTTCAATCCCCGCCTTGATCTGCATCCCCTAACAGGCAAGCTTTCCGGTCTACATGCCGTGCGGCTCAACTATAGCTACCGGATAACACTGACATTGCTCGTTTCGGAAGAGGAAATTGTCCTGCTTGATATCGGCAGTCATGATGAGGTTTATCGTTAGGTGACGGCGGGGCCGGGCCGATATGGGCTTTTGATTCACGGAGGTGCCGTGTGGCATCGAGGCGCGCCCTGTCTCAATTGACCTCATCATTCCTCATCGGAAAACCCGGCCTCTCTTCCATGTCGCAAAGCGACAATGTAAATCGTTTCACCGTGAATACGATAACGCAATAGGTAGTTCCTAACGCCAAACTTTATCACGATGTCGTAGAAACCAGGGAGGTCTTCCACTTTGATGCCGAGACCTGGATGGGCCATGAGGGTCGATGTGAGTTTCTTTATTTTAGAGACTGCCTTCTGAGCGGACTCGGGATTTTTGGGGCGAAGAAAATTTCTCAACCTTTGCAGATCACGCAGGGCGGTGGGCAACCACTCTACTTGCATGAAGGTGCCTCGGTTTCATTGTCAGTTCCCCAGGAATCCAGCCATTCCATGACCTTCTCATTGGAGACGCTCTCCCCTGTTTTCTGGAACTCATTCCAGGCATCCAGGCTTTCCCGACGAAACCGTTCAACGGCTTCCTCACGCTCAAGGTATTGTGAAATGGCCTCTTTGGCAAGCCAGTGCGGCGTGCGCTTCCGTACTTGAGCAAGTTGCTTAAGGCGGTCTTTGTCCTCTGCCTTGATTTTGATACTCATTGATCTTATATCTGCCGGCATGCCACAACCTCCAAAAGGTGTTACCAGGTGATTCCAAGTATGACCTCTTTTGATCAATTATCTTCCGTTTACTGAGGAAGTCAACAGGCAAAAGGGGTTTTTGACTGGAGGGCAGCATGCTGCGCCCTTACGATGCAGAAAAGGTCTTTTCCAGAAACTCCCGTGGAATCAGGATGTTTGACCACGGCGGAGGGTTTTCAAGAAGCAGTCGATCCCCGGTCACCAGCGTGGCATTTGGATGGCAGGAGAGGAGAGCCCACAAGTGGTTGTCGCCGGGGTCGGGCGCTGTGGCCTCCTTGTCGGGTTCGCGCCAGACGGCGCCGGCAGCCAGGTCTTCCAGAAGATCGTCAACCTCTTCAATCGATAGCCCGTGCCGTGAGATTATGGCAGGGCGCAAAAGAACCAGGCGGTATTCAGCGAGGAGATCGGGCGACAGAAAATAAATGAAACGCCCGTTGAGCATATCATCCAGGATTCGAGCCGGAGGGGATTGATTGTTGGCGGTAAGCAGTCCGGCCACAACGACATTGGTGTCAATCACCACCGAAATCATTGGGATCGCCGGACTTCGCGGGTCTCCGCGATCGCCAGATCCATCGCGTCCTGCTCTCTCATCTGTGCCTTCTGCCGTGCTTGCTCAACCAGTTTGGCCGCCGAAGCGCGATCACGGATTCCCCGGAAAATCAGGCTCTCTTCGATAATTGAATTGATCGAACGCCCCTGGCGTGCGGCCGTCTCCTTTAGGGCGCGGTGCAGATCGTCATCGAGTGTGATGGTTAATCGTGACATGGCAGACCTCCTTTTTGTATGCACATAAACACCATAGCACATTTGTGCATAAACGGGAAATGTAAGAACCGCCCGGCAGTAGGGGCGACCCGCTGGGTCGCCCTGTTCCTGTCATGCACCCCGTTTGCGTCAACCGTGCCATGCGGTGCGCTGCCGACATGGCCTGTTGATTCACCGG
>NPIE01005888.1_pt1 | contig 22660 bp, 21 predicted proteins | sample 8637661 | NCBI WGS metagenome assembly NPIE01 (sample SAMN07420842, study PRJNA396082) | bioreactor metagenome | isolation source: sample BA12 brine-fed electro-methanogenic bioreactor BA | place: Japan: Kochi | collected 2016-12-09
CATCAATTTAATCGGACACTAGTGCTAAAATATAATAAACTAAATCATATCTTATAATGAGTAAACCTGAAATAGCAGACAAAAAGTCGAAGATGATGGAGATGGAACCTGGTGATTATTACTGGTGTGCCTGTGGTCGCAGCAATAACCAGCCATTTTGTGACGGCTCACACCAGGGTAGCGAATTTCAGCCGGTGCACACCAGGATAGAGGAAAAGAAACAGGTGTACTGGTGCATGTGTAAGCACAGTGGCGGCAAGCCTTTTTGTGATGGCAGTCACAGGAGTCTTTGATATAAAGAGATCCTGGTAGCAGCAGGAAAGCAGCATGCTGTAGTCTCTTAACATTTTCTTAAGAAATTTTACTTTTCGCCGGTCGTTATTGATAAAAGAATGCTTATGAAGAGGTTGATTATTTTGGTTTTTGTTATTGGGACTGTCCTTGCTTCCCAGGCACAAAATCCGCCCCTGGATTTTTTTAAGGAATCCGATAAATTCTTTAAGGAATATATTTATGACAACAGGGTGGATTATGCTGCCATTAAGGATACTCCTTCTGGCATGAAGCAACTTGTTGCCATGATCGGGGATATGGATTATGAGATCTTACCGGAGAAACGGCATCTTGCATTTCTGATTAATACCTATAACATACTGGTGATTCAATCCGTCGTTGAGGAATACCCCATTGCTTCCCCCATGGACGTTGCAGGTTTTTTCGACCAGCAAAAACACTGGCTGGGTGGCAGGCAATACACCCTGAATGAGATTGAAAACAAATTGATCCGGGATGCTTTCCGTGATGCCCGGATCCATTTTGTGCTGGTTTGCGCTGCCGAGAGCTGCCCACCGATCGTCCCTTTTGCATACAAAGGTGAAAAATTAGATGATCAGCTGGAAGAGAGAACCCGGGCAAGCCTGAATGATGATCAGTTTATTCGCCTGGATAAAGATGCCAAAAAGGTGCTGATCTCTGAGATCTTTAAATGGTACAGGGATGATTTTTACTGGGATGCCAAATCGGTGCGGGATTATATCAATGGCTACCGGGAGGAAAAGATACCTAAAGATTATGAGATCGGATATTACCCCTATGACTGGACGCTGAATGAGACCGAAAGCGGCCGTTCCATGATGCTTCCGGAGTCCGGACCGGAAAAATCCAACATACAGGAGTATACCCCTTCAACCTTGCTCAAACGGGGACAGGTCGAAATGCAGTTATTCAATAATCTATACACGCAAACTGCCTACCGGGATGGTGATCGTGAGATTGTCGAACTGAACAGCAGGCAGACCTATTATACCGGCCTTTTTTATTTCCTTTACGGGATTTCGGAGAATTCAAGGATCAACATTGGATTTGATGTCAATATCCGGTCAGTGAGGATAGATTCAAACAAGAACAACTCAGCCCTTAAGATATTTACTTTTGAAGGCCCGCCCACAGGGCGCACAGCAATAGCCACCCTGGGGCCAAAGATAAAATTCAGGCCGTTTGAAAACTTCCCTGGTTTTTCCGTTCAGTCGGCTTTTTGGATTCCCCTTGCCTCAGACCTTGATGGCTCCGGAAGCGGGGACCCCTGGCTGGATTATGACATGTTTACCTGGTGGAACCAGTTTTTTTACGACCGACAGCTGAATGAGCAGTTCCAGATATTTTCTGAGATCGACCTGCTTTTCAGATTTGAGAAAGATTTTGAAATGAAGAGGACTCACCTGCAAACCCCGGTGAGTTTTTTTTTGAATTATTTTCCTGCTTCGAAATTCACGGTATACCTCAATGCCCAGTATGCCCCGACACTTATGAAAGAGCGTCTGCAAAACAAGGCACTGGGTGATTTTACTGTAACCGAGGACTATGCACAGGCCGGACTGGGTCTGAAATACCAGCTTACCGGCGGGCTGAACCTGGAGTTGAGCTATTCCAATTTTTTTACCTCAATGAATGGTGGAGCCGGAAATACCTATAATTTTGGAATTCGTTATATTCGCTGATCATGACCGATAAATACTGGAATATCTTCATTGACTCCTTTACAGGATATTTCAATTACCTGTTCAAAGAGATCACTACATTTAGCTGGCAGAATTATTTCTGGGCCCTGGTTTTGATATCCCTCTTCTTTTATGCCCTCGAACTGATCTGGCCCTGGCGCAAAGACCAGCCCCGCATACGCAAGGATTTCTGGTTGGATGGATTTTATATGTTCTTCAATTTTTTCCTTTTTTCACTGATCGGTTTTAATGCCATTTCCAATGTTTTTGTTGAGGCATTCAATGATTTCCTCAGAACCACTTTTGGTATCACCAACTGGATAGCCGTTTATGTCGATAAAATGCCTGGCTGGAGCCAGTTGCTTGTGCTTTTTGTGCTGCGTGATTTTCTACACTGGAATATACACCGCCTCCTTCACCGCTCACCTTTTTTATGGGAATACCATAAAGTACATCACTCGGTGAAACAAATGGGATTTGCAGCGCACTTGCGGTATCACTGGGGGGAGACCATCGTATACCGGACCCTGGAGTACATCCCCCTGGGTATGATTGGTTTCGGTTTGCAGGATTTTTTTGCTGTGCACATCTTTGCGCTCAGCATCGGGCATTTTAATCATTCCAACATCCGCATCCCCCTGGGTCCTTTAAAATATATTTTCAACAATCCGCAGATGCATATCTGGCATCATGCAAAAGCTTTACCCAACAAGTACGGAGTTAATTATGGCATCAGCCTGAGCCTGTGGGATTATTTGTTCAACACGGCCTATGTGCCCGAAAATGGCCGCGATATAGAACTTGGGTTTGAGGATGATGAAGTTTTCCCCGTTTCCTTTGTGCAGCAAAATCTTTATCCCTTCAGGAGGAAAAGAAAAACACCCGCATGGAATTATAAAAAAATCAAAAAGCAATGAAAAAGATATTCCTTCTTATAATATTTTTCTTGGGCTTGTTTTCAATTTCCGGTCAGGATGATTATTACGATCGGCTGAACAATCTTTACAGGATGTCAGTTCCATTGATTGATGCAAGGGAACTGAATGAAAAAATTGAAAAGGAAGAGAAAATCTATCTGCTGGATACACGTCCTTTTGAAGAATATAAGAACAGTCACCTGAAAGGTGCCAGGCAGGTGGGATATGAATCATTCAGAATACGGGATGTTAAGGACATACCGCATAATTCAATCATCGTGCTTTATTGCTCGCTTGGCGTGAGAAGTGAGGAGATCGGGGAGAAACTGATTGATAAAGGATACAAAAATGTTTTTAATCTATATGGGGGAATGTTCGAATGGTATTACCAGGGGTTCCCTTTGGTGGATATGAACAAGAAGGAAACAGATAAAATCCATGCCTACAACACTGAATGGGCCAGATGGCTGAGGAAAGGAACAGCCGTTTATTAATAAGTGCCTAACAGCCTTATGTTGAATTGTTAAAACTTGCAAAAACACAGACCTTATGATTTACCCTACATTAAAAGCTTCAAATAACGAATTTTCCAATCCGGATTTTCAACTGGATATCATCGAGGCACCTTATAAAAACCAGGTACGTTTTCATGAAAAATTGAAAGAGATCGGGCTCTATCCACTTAAACCTTTTGAAATTAAGATCTTTCAGATAAATGTTGGAAAAATGTGCAATCAGACCTGCATGCACTGCCATGTAGATGCGGGGCCCGACAGGACAGAGATCATGACCAGGGAAGACATGCAGCACTGCCTGGAGGTAATCAGAAATCACTCTTTCGAAAGCATTGACCTTACCGGCGGTGCACCCGAACTGCATCCCGACTTCAAATGGTTTGTACAGGAGATACGGAACGTCAGCCAGGATGTAGAGATCATCGTACGGTCAAACCTGACCATACTCAATGAAAATGAAAAATTTGAAACCTATCCGGATTTCTTCCGGGAACATGGCCTTGCCGTAATTTCTTCCATGCCTTGCTATACGCTCGAAAATGTGGATGCACAAAGGGGAGAAGGGGTATACAATCGCTCAATTTCTGCCCTGAAGGCCCTGAATGAAAGAGGCTATGGTAAGAAGGGCAGCGGACTGGAACTTCACCTGGTTTATAACCCAGGGGGTACTGCATTGCCTGGCTCGCAATTGCAGCTGGAGCAGGATTACAAAAAAAGGCTCAAAGAGGATCATGATATTGTGTTCAACAATCTGTATACCATTACCAACATCCCCATCAATCGTTTCCTGGTTTATCTTCAGAAGTCGGGCAAATATGAAGAATACATGCAGAACCTGATTGAAAAATTCAATCCTTCCGCAGCCATGGGTGTGATGTGCAGGGATACTGTCTCTGTTGCCTGGGATGGCAGCATGTATGATTGTGATTTTAATCAGCAGCTTGAGCTGGATATGCAGGAAAATGTCCCCAGGCATGTAAAAGATTTTGATCTGGAGAAACTTTCGCACAGGGAAATCAGAACAGGGCAACATTGTTTTGGCTGCACTGCCGGTGAAGGATCAAGCTGCCAGGGAGCCCTGGACCCCGATTGAGATGGATTCAGACCTGGGGTATTCATGGAAGCCCTTATGGGAGAATTGATATTGAACTATTTAAGCCCCCCACTTGTTAATATGTGGCATTGTATTTGAATAAAATATTTTGATAATGTACAAACGATTAAAAGACAATCAGGGATATTTTAATTTGAATGAAATACATGGTGATAATTTTGAAGAGATGGTAATGGATTCTGATCTGCCTGTTATGCTGGCCTTCAAGGCCGACTGGTGCGGACCCTGTCACAAAATCGAACCCAGCCTGAAGCAGATTGCGGGAGACAATGACGAAATATTGAATTCGTACATCGTTGACAATGACAGGGAAAGGAAGATTGCTGAAGAGTACGGCGTACATTTGCTGCCCACGATCTTGTTTTTCAAAAATGGCAGGGTAATGGATTCACTGATTGGAACTCATTCAAAGGAAACAATTCAGGAGCGGATCAATGCACTCCTGAAAAGCAGAAAGGAGAAAAAATGAACATCAAGATAATTTCAAAAAATGAACAGGCATACGGGGAGTTTAATGGTGGTGAGATCATTGAGAACAAGCCCATTGGCTTCCCCCAGGACGGAGGAGGTCAGAAACCCTACTCCAATTTGTTTTACTGGGCACATGCCAGTGCAAAAAAAGAAAGCCTTATCGGCCTGCATCCCCACCGGGGATTTGAGATCATGAGCGTGGTGCTCCAGGGAGAAATGGAGCATTATGATACCTCTGATGAAAACTGGTCACCACTCAAAGCAGGCGATGTGCAATTGATCCGGGCAGGAAATGGCATCTCCCATGCTGAAAGGATGAAAGACGGATCCCAGATGTTCCAGATCTGGTTTGACCCGGGACTGCAGAAAACCCTCGGTCAAAAAGCATCTTATGATAATTATCGTGCAGATGATTTCAACATCCTGGGAGGAAACGGCATGAAAACCAGGGTCATCAAAGATGAAAACGGACCTGTTCAAATGGATAGCGAAGGGATTGAGATCAAAGAATACAGCCTTGATGAAGGCGATCATTCATTGCCCGTGGAAAGTAACAAACTGTATAGCATGTACCTGACTTCCGGCAATATCAGCATTGAAGGTAAGGAAATGAAAGAACGTGATTTTGCTGTTGTGCAGGAAGCTGAAACCGAACTGAAGATACGGGCCGCTGCCCAAAGCAAGCTTTTTGTCATCAGTTCACCGGCAAGATTGAATTATAAAACCTATTTTGAATTGTCGGGCTGGTAAAAAGTTGCAGCATGATGAAATCCGGGAAGTCCCTTCTGATCATATTTATCAAAAACCCGCAGGCAGGCAAAGTGAAAAAACGACTTGCGGCAGAAACAAGTGATCAACTGGCTCTGCAGGTTTACCGCAAATTGCTCAGGAATACACAGGTTATTTGTGATGAAGTCGCAGTTCCCAAAGCAGTTTTTTATTCTGATTTTGTGGATGAGCATGATCACTGGCCTGAGCACAATTACCTGAAATTTCAGCAGCAGGGCAAAGACCTGGGTGAGCGGATGGAAAATGCATTGAAAAAGGGCTTCAGCCTGGGATATAAAAAGCTCGTGCTGATCGGTGGTGACATCGTTGAACTGAATGCGGAAATAATCAGGCAGGCCTTCAGACTGCTGGATGAAAATGAAGTTGTGATGGGACCTGCCAAAGATGGGGGTTACTACCTCACCGGAATGAATAAAATATACGATGCATTGTTTTCAGACATCCACTGGGGACAGCCTGTGGTTTACCGTGAAAGCTTGCAGGTCATCAGGGATAAGGGAATAGGGTTTGCCTCATTGCCAAAACTTGCTGACCTGGATTCATACGAAGACTACCAGCAATATAAACATCTGATTAAAAAAATGGAGTTTGATAATGAGTTTTAAGAAATATATGTTTTTGATCATCACTTTTTGTTCATTGATACCTGCGACTAATGCACAGCTGGATTTCGAGATTCCTGCTGAATCTTTCAAAGATTACTGGTACGCAGGCAAAGCAGAGATCGCTCATTATGAGATGGAACAGGCACGTTATGGTGAGCTCCACCCGGGTCGGGCAGTGTTGATTTTTGTTACTGAAGATTTTTCCAGGTCAAAGCAGGTGAAACTTGATCACCCCGTGCGCGACCGTGATGATGCAGTCAAGGTTATGAAACTGAATCTGACGAAGAAATTCCTGACGGGTATCTATCCCTATTCCGTAATGATGTCCATGTTCACACCCATTAACACAGAAACTTATGACAATGCCCTCAAAATTACCACAAGTACCCAGGAATGGTGTGGGCATGTCTTTACGCAAATGAATCACAGGAAGGATGATTTCCTGGTCAGGTCATTTTCGTATTTTGAAAGCGAAGGGGATCAGACCTACCAGGTAAAAGATTATTTTGCCGAAGACAATATCTGGAACCTCATTCGTTTGGATCCGAACAAGCTGCCGCTTGGTGAAGCGATTATGATACCGTCCACCCTTGAATCCAGACTGAAGCACATTGCGCTTCTACCGGAGACTGTTTATGCAAGCCTTAAAACGAGCAATGAAGATGCCCGGCATGCCATTTACCGGATTGAGTACGAAAAAAGCGGCAGGGTGCTCAGCATTACTTTTGAAAAGGAATTTCCTTTCCGTATCCTGGGCTGGGAAGAAAAAAGTACCGGAATCATTCATGGTGGAAACAAAGTGCTGACAAGCAGTGCCCGCCTGAAGGAATATGTACACACTGACTATTGGAATAAAAACAATTTACAGGATACTGTCTGGCGTGAAAAACTTGGATTACCGCAATACTAAACGCTGGCCAACCCTGGGCTGTATGCCTTCTTCCATATCATTATGTTTATAAAGCTTTCTGAGTTTGATGCCGTATTTCTGGGAAATGCTGTACATATTCTCATTTTCCCTGACAATATGGTATTCTTCTTCTGCGCGGTTCCTTTTCTTTTCAAGATATAGCATTTGCCCCTCCACCAGACTGTCGTTCTTATCCAGCTCATTATATTTGTAAACCTGCCAGGAATAGATTCCGAACTCATCGGCTATTTTCCAGAAATCATCGTCCTTTCTGGCCAGGATGAATTTCCGTCGGTTGTTTTCGTAAATTTTCCGTTTATTGCCTGCTGTTTCAACAGGAGTCAGGCTGGCATTATCAGGAAAAAATACTCTTTTAGTATTCATAACTATTTTCGAATCTGTTGCATCAGCGGCCATGGGTTTTGTATTGTCGGCCCGTGGCAGATCCCGGTCATACTGGTATAGCTTATTATCTTCGATGATCTTGATCAGGAGCTGTGGGTACTTGGGATTGGTGGCATAGCCGGCTTTCTTCAGGCCATAGGCCCAGCCTTTGTAATCGGTGATCTCCAGTTTGAATAGATCAGAATACCTGCCTCTTTTTGTAAGGAAATAGGAATGGTCCCGGTAAGAGTCTTCAGCTTTTTTATATTTCCTGAAACACTCCCTGCGCTCATCATCATCTTCTCTGAAAGTTTTTCCATTCCAGTCGCTGTGGCATTTAATCCCGAAATGATTGTTGGCCTTTTTGGCCAGGCGGCTGTTCCCACTTCCTGATTCCAGTATGCCCTGGGCCAGGGTAATGCTGGCCGGGATGCGGAACTCATGCATCTTTTCAATGGCAAAATCCCGGTACTTTTCAATATACTCCTCCCGGCTCATCCGCTGTGAAAAAGCGGAAGGCAGTGTTAATCCTAACAATATGATGAAAATGATGCATTTCTTCATACGGGATACGAAATTATTCAAAAGCACAGGAGATTAGGTGTTCCTGTCGCCGGATTTATTCACAACGTTTTGTTATTAATATTGTTTTCGGGTTTTGATAATTCAGTAATTTTACCATCCGATGGAGATTGTTTCAAAATATTTCCCGAACCTGGATGATGTTCAAATGCAACAAATGGATGCATTGCAGCATTTGTATGCAGAATGGAACGAAAAGATCAATGTGATCAGCCGCAAAGACATCGGGCACCTGTACACCAGGCATATATTGCATTCACTCGCTATTGCCCGCTATGTTCAATTTTCCCACGGTACAAAAATACTGGATGCTGGAACGGGGGGTGGCTTTCCTGGTATCCCCCTGGCCATCATGTTTCCACATGCTGAGTTTTTACTGGCTGATTCTATCGGGAAGAAGATCCGGGTTGTTCAGGAAATTGCTGTTTCCCTGGATCTTAAAAATGTGGAAGCCATGAATGAGCGGGTTGAGAAAATCCCTGGTTCATATGATTTTGTTGTAAGCCGGGCCGTGAAGAGTCTGCCCGTATTTTACGCCTGGGTGAAGAACAAGATCCGGAAAGATGGTGTGAATGGCGTGCCCAATGGAATCCTGTATCTCAAAGGGGGCACTTTTACTGAAGAACTGGATGAAGTGCCATTAAGGCATAGAATCATAAAACTTACTGATTATTTCGGGGAAGATTTTTTTGAAACCAAGATGCTGGTACACCTGTTCAGGAGGTGATAATACTTAAAAACCGCGAGTATGACTGCCTCCCGGGCCAATGCACACAAATCTTATTTAAACTCATTTGAAAGGGTATTTTCCTTATTTTAGCCGCCAATTCAAAAATCAAATTTCAATTATGGAAGCAGTAAAGAAAACATTAAAGGATTCGGCCGCAATGCGATGGCTTGTGATGCTACTCATCAGTGGATTGACATTCTCTACTTACTATTTTCAGGATTTCTATTCCGGGCTGAAAGGGCTTATCGAAACTGATTTTGGCTTTACCAGTGAGGAATTCGGGCGAATGCTCGGACTAACCACCATTGCCAATGTTTTTGGGATGATTATCATTGGTGGTATCGTGATCGATAAATGGGGTATACGCCTGGCAGGTATCACATTTGGTGGTCTGGCTACTTTGGGCGGTTTGGTTTCTGCGCTGACTGCTGCAGGTTATTTTGGAGAGGATAAATCTACCATGCTTACAGGCTTGATTATCGGACGGGTTATGTTCGGATCGGGATTGGAGGTTGTGTGTGTGGTTGCCATGCGGACCATTGTAAAATGGTTCAAAGGGCATGAACTTGCACTGGCCATGGGGATCAATATGGGATTTGGCCGACTGGGATCGGCACTCGCTATTGCCATTTCACTGGATATTGCCGGTGTTAAGGTTTCGCCTGCAGTTACATTTGCTGCGAGCCTGATAGGGCTTTCTCTCATCATGTTCCTGGTTTATACCATTTTTGATGTTCGCCTCGACAAGCAATTGAAGAAAGTTGACGAGGATAACAATGTTGAAGAAGTTGAAGAAGAAGATTTTAAATTCTCAGATCTGGTTAAACTGGTAAAAAACAACTCTTTTGTCTACATCACTCTGCTTTGCGTGGCGTTTTACTCTGCTGTTTTTCCATTTATTCAATATGCACCTGACCTTCTTGTAAATAAATTCGGGTTTTCTTACACCTTGCCAGAAGGAGCCAGTATTGTCGCATTTGGAAGCGAAGCCCTGGGCAATGCCATGGTTTATATTACGGTATTTATTTTCGCCATTGGCATTACTGTTGTACCCAATAACCTGAAGAGCAAGCAACTGAAACTTGGCATCCGTGTGGTACTCATCATTGTATTCGCATTCCTCGTATATCGCAATAATGAAATGATCAGTTTATGGTTGGTCAACGGGCCGAAAACTTCAGCCTTGATCCCCCTGGGTACGATTATTTTTACCCCCATATTCGGAACCATTGTTGACAACAAGGGCAAGGCCGCCTCACTGATGATGCTGGGTGCCTTCTTGTTGATATTTGCCCATGTTTCACTTGCACTCTTTGATGGAGTGTTCTTTGCTTATGCAGGACTGCTTAGCCTGGGAATTGCATTCTCGCTGGTGCCTGCTGCCATGTGGCCTTCCGTTGCCAAGATCGTTCCTGAGAACAGGCTAGGAACCGCATATGCTTCCATGTTTACCGTGCAGAACTGGGGGCTTGGATTGTTCTTCTGGGGAATTGGAGCTCTGCTTACGGTTGTGAATACTTCTGTTGTAGATAAAATTAAAAATTTCAGGGAAAATCTCGAAGCACAGGGATTGACTGCAGGTGAGATCAGTGATCGTGTAAAAGAGATGCAGATATCTGGAGATCTCCCATATTATGACTATACTGTTCCAATCCTTGTACTTGTACTCTGTGGCGTAATTTCCATTTATCTCGCTTATATGCTCAAGAGAGCTGACAATAAACAGGGATATGGCCTTGAATTACCTTCGGGTGCTCAATCACCCAGAGATAAGGAGGCGGAAGAAATGGCGAACCAGTAAAAAAATAACGTAATTCTTGTTAAAAGGAGGCATAATCGCATGCCTCCTTTTATTTTTCTCATGCAGATTATGTAAATTTGAAGTTTGAAATTATTAATCCTTAAAAGAGATAAAAAATGAGTGATAAGTTAAACGATCTTGAACCCAAGACCCTCTGGGGAATTTTTGAAGAAATGACACAGATTCCAAGGCCATCAAAGTTCGAAGATGAAATTCAGGAATGGGCTGTTAACTACGGTAACAAGCTTGGCCTGGAAACTTTCAAGGATGAAGTGGGCAATGTGATCATCCGCAAACCTGCCACCCCAGGTATGGAAGACAGGAAAGGTGTTGTCCTGCAAGGACACCTGGATATGGTGCCCCAGAAGAACAGTAGCACACAGCATGATTTTAAAAAAGATCCCATCAAAACATTTATTGATGGCGACTGGGTGAAAGCAAAAGGCACCACCCTTGGTTCCGATAACGGGATCGGTGCGGCTGCCGGCCTGGCTGTGATTGCCTCCAATGATCTTGAGCATCCTGACATTGAAGTTCTGCTGACTTCCGACGAAGAAACCGGAATGACAGGTGCCAATGGCCTGAAACCCGGCGTGCTGAAAGGCGATATCCTCATCAACATGGATTCGGAGGATGAAGGGGAACTGTATATTGGTTGTGCTGGTGGCGTGAATACCAATACCACATTCGATTATGAAAATGTGGAAGTGCCTGCCAATATGGCACCATACAAGATCAGTGTCATCGGCCTGAAAGGTGGCCACTCTGGTCTGGATATTCACCTGGGCAGGGGAAATGCCAATAAGATCATCAATCATCTGATGATGGAAACTGCTGACAAATTCGGACTCAGACTGGCCTGCATCGATGGTGGTAGCCTGCGGAATGCCATTCCGCGTGAAGCCTTTGCTACGGTTGTTGTGCCTGAATCAAAGAAGGACGATTTCAAAGAATTTGTTGAGGTGTTTGAACGGGAAGTTAAGGTAACATACAAGGATGCCGATCCAGGATTGATGATCAGTGTGGCTACAACGAAAATGCCCCATAACCTGATCGATGAAAAAACACAGGCAAATCTTTTCAAGGCTGTGGATGAGTGTCCCAACGGTGTGATCAAAATGGATGATAATATGCCTGATGTTGTGGAAACTTCAACCAACCTGGCTGTTGTTAAATCTGAAGACGGAAAGATCGAGATCGCAACACTGCAAAGAAGTGCGGTTGATGATGATAAAGATAAGCTGGCCAAAGAGATTTTCGATGTCTTTAAAAAATATGGAAGCACTCCGTTACATTCAGGAGATTATCCTGGCTGGAAACCCAATCCGGATTCTGATATATTAAATGAAATGAAGGGTATTTATGATAAGCTTTTTGGAAAGGTACCTGAGGTAAAAGTAATTCACGCAGGACTGGAATGCGGTATACTGGGAGCAAAATATCCCAACTGGGATATGATCTCCTTCGGACCGACCATTCGCAATCCCCATTCACCCGACGAAATGGTCAATATTTCTACCGTACAGAAATTTTGGGATTACCTGGTGGATACCCTAAAGCACATTCCGAAAAAATAAATCCCAAATATTTTGTCTTAAAAGAAAAAAATTCTAATTTTGCACTTCCAAAATTTTAGAAAAAATGACAAAAAGAACATTTCAGCCATCGAACAGGAGAAGGAAGAACAAACACGGATTTAGAAAACGTATGTCGACTGCCAATGGCCGTAAGGTGATCAACAGGAGAAGAGCAAAAGGAAGAAAAAGATTATCCGTTTCCAGCTAAAGGAACTGGACAAAATATATATTGCATAATGAAAAGAAGGTAAAATTACTTACCTTCTTTTTTTATGCCATTGATGATAATAGCATAATTTTTGTTTCGTTAATTTCTGAGATGACATTCTTTAAGATCATATTGATACTCGGGCTGCTTTACTATGCCTCTGTGCTCATTATCCGGTATCTATTGCCATGGTTCATCAGGAAGCAATTCAACAAGGCCCGGGAAGGTTTTTATGAAGATGCCCGTAGCAGGCAGGAACATAAAAAGGAAGGGGACATGAATATCCGTTACAAAAAAGATAATGAACACAAGAAGAAGGACGATGAGCTTGGGGAATATGTTGATTACGAAGAAATCAAAGATTAATTTTTTCTGAAAGCCTTTTTGGGTTAAATTTGCTTGCACTGAAACAAAAACCCAATACTGATGAGCAAGTTTTCGTTTAAGCAGGCAACACCTTACATTGCTGCCCTTTTGATCTTTATCCTGATCACCCTCATTTATTTTAATCCATTGATCCAGGGCAAAAAGCTCCGGCAGGACGATATCATGCGCCACAAGGGCATGTCGAAAGAGATCGTGGATTATCGTGAGAAAACGGGTGAGGAGGCCCTGTGGACCAATTCCATGTTTGGGGGCATGCCGGCTTACCAGATATCCGTAAAATACAAAGCCAATCTTTTTACTTACATCGATGATGTGCTGATGCTTGGCTTGCCACGCCCTGCAGGCTACGTTTTCTTGTATTTCCTGGGATTCTTCATTCTGCTGCTTGTACTGCGGGTCAATCCATGGTTGAGCATAGCAGGAGCCATTGCTTTTGCTTTTTCCTCATACTTTTTCATCATACTGGAGGCAGGGCATAATTCCAAGGCCCATGCCATCGGATATATGGCGCCAGTGCTGGCCGGGATCATCCTGGCCTACCGGGGAAAGTATCTCTGGGGGGCAATCCTGACGGGGCTTTTCCTGGCCCTTGAAATTCAGGCAGGCCATCCCCAGATCACCTATTACCTGCTTATTGTGGTGGTCATTCTGGGCATCTTTCAATTGATTGATGCTGTGAAGCAGAAAGCTTTGCCACATTTTTTGAAAGCAACAGCTTTCCTCCTGTTAACCGCCATCCTGGCAGTGCTTACTCATACAACCAACCTTTGGGGAACTTATGAGTATGGCAAGCATACCATCCGTGGAAAGTCAGAACTAACGGCAGACCAGGAAAATAAGACCAGCGGCCTGGATAAGGATTATGCAACCGACTGGAGTTATGGCATACAGGAAACCCTGAGCCTGATGATCCCCAATGCAAAAGGCGGGGCAACGGATGTTCTGGCCAATAATGAAAAAGCCATGGAAAATGTGAATCCACAGTACAGGCAGGCATTTCAGCGAGCTAATCAATACTGGGGAAACCAGCCCTTCACTTCGGGTCCGGTGTATGTTGGAGCCATCATAGTCTTCCTGTTCGTTCTTGGATTATTTGTAGTCAAAGGCCGGCTGAAATGGGTATTGTTTATTGCTACCGTACTTTCTATCCTGCTAAGCTGGGGTAAAAATTTTATGCCACTCACGGATTTCTTCCTGGATTATGTGCCGGGATATAATAAGTTCCGGGCCGTTTCCATGACCCTGGTGATTGCTGAGCTTACAATCCCCATCCTGGCGATCCTGGCCCTGGATAAAATATTGAGAAAGCCTGAGATTTTGCGTCAAAACAAGAATGCGCTCTATATCTCTTTTGGTCTCACTGCAGGAATATCTCTGCTGCTTTATCTTTTCCCCACTGTTTTCCTGGATTTCTTCAGCCGTGCTGAAGCTGATCAGTTTGCCCAGTTTCGCGGACAGGGCAACGCTGCCCAGATTAATGCCTACATAGATGAACTGGAATCGGCCCGCATGAGTATTTTTAAAGCTGATGCCATCCGAAGCTTTTTATTCATTCTTGTTGCGGCAGCCCTGATCTGGTTTTACAGTTTCAATAAACTGAATAAGAATCTTTTGATCGGTCTGATCGCTATACTTTTCCTGATCGACCTTGCCGTGGTTGCGAATCGCTATCTTGATAGCAATGATTTTGTCAGGAAATCCAAAATGGAGAAACCTTACCAGGCTTCCATTGCCGACCAGGAGATCATCAAAGATACCGACCCCAACTTCAGGGTATTCAACCTGGCAGTGAGCAGTTTCAATGATGCAAGCACTTCGTATTTCCACAAATCCATTGGCGGTTATCATGGGGCCAAACTTCGTCGCTATCAGGAATTGATCACTTACGCGATCATCCCCGAAAGGCAGAAACTTATGGAAGCTTTCCAGCGTGAAAGCCCTATGCTTGCTGTTGATGCGACCCTTCCTAAACTTTCAGTACTGAATATGCTGAATACAAAATACTTTATACTTGATCCTGCACAGCCTCCCCTGCAAAACCGTTATGCACTTGGGAATGCATGGTTTGTGAATTCTATCAGGATGGTGGAGAATGCGGATGAGGAAATCAGCGCAGTACAGAATTTCAAGCCTTCGCATACTGCCATTGTCGACCAGCGCTTTTCCAAAGAAATGGCCGGTGTGAATCTCAACGACAGCACGCAATATGGCAGCATCCGCCTCACCAATTACAAACCCAATAAGCTTACATATCAGAGTAAGGCAAAGGAAGATGCCTTTGCTGTATTCAGCGAGATCTATTACCCTGAGGGCTGGAACGCCTATATCGACGGGGAAAAGGTGCCGCATGTCAGAGTGAACTACGTTTTACGTGGTTTGCCTGTGCCTGCCGGCGAACATCAGATCGTATTTGCCTTTGAGCCGGCGGTTTATCGTAGCGGTGAGGCCATTTCTCTGATCGCTTCCATCATCCTCATACTGCTGATCGCCGGTGGGCTTTACTTTGAATACAGGAAAGGTGAAAAACCCCTTGTATGAGAAAAGTACTGGTCATAACATACTACTGGCCGCCCAGCGGGGGAGCAGGAGTACAGCGCTGGCTGAAATTTGTTAAATATTTAAGGGATTTCGGATGGGAGCCCGTGGTATACACCCCCGAAAATCCCGAAGCACCTGTCATCGATCATTCCCTCGAAAAGGATATTCCGGAGGGCCTTGAGGTGATCCGGCAAGCGATCTGGGAACCCTATACAGCCTATAAAAAATTCATAGGACAAAAAAAAGATCAGCGGGTGAATGCCGGGTTTTTATCCGAAAGTGAAAAACCAAGATTCTCCGAAAATGTTTCTATCTGGATCCGGGGAAACTTATTTATCCCCGATGCCCGCAAATTCTGGATCAAACCAAGCATCAAATACCTCACAAAATACCTGAAGGAAAATCCGGTGGATGCCATCGTGAGTACCGGTCCGCCACATAGCATGCACATGATCGCCCTCGGCCTAAAAAAGAAAACAGGTTTGCCCTGGCTGGCAGATTTCCGGGATCCCTGGACGAATATTGATTTTTATGATCAGTTGAAGCTTTCAAAAATTGCGGATTGCAGGCATAAGAAGATGGAGCTGGCTGTATTAAAATCTGCGGATGAGGTCACGACAGTTAGCTGGAACTGGGCGAATGATTTTAACAAAATATGTAAAAGACCGATCAGGGTAGTTACAAATGGATATGATCCGGATGATTTTGAGCTGGATGTGAGTCAGGATGAGAAATTCTCCATTGTTCATATCGGTGCTATGAATAAAGACAGAAATCCCGAGGTTTTTTTTGAGGCTTGTGGTGCACTCCTGGATAAGTTTCCATCACTGGCTGAAAGCCTTGAAATAAAACTTGTGGGTAGTACAGATATTGCTGTTTTCAACAGCATTGAGAAACACGGTTTGACAGATTTTGTAAAACGGGTTAAAAATATTCCACATGATGAGGTAGTGAAGTATACCAAGTCTGCTCGCTTATTGCTGCTTGCTCTGAATAATACTCCAAACGTTTTGGGGATTATCCCAGGAAAAATATTTGAATATCTTGCTGCAAGAAGACCTGTTTTATGTATAGGTCCTGAAGACGGGGATAGTGCAAGGATCATTCGGAATGCGAATGCAGGAGAGATTGTATCATTTGGAGATAAGAGGAAAATGCGTGAAGTGCTTGTTGAATTTTTTGAAGCATACCAGGAAAATGGCCTTGTATTTAATAGCAGCGGTATTGAAGAATATTCCAGAAGAACATTATGTGGAGAAATAGCAGATTTGTTAAACAGTATCAGAAATACGGTAAAAAGGTGAAGATTATCAATATTGTGGGCGCAAGGCCCAATTTCATGAAAATTGCCCCCATCATGCATGTTATGCAATCAGATCAGGCAATTCATCCTCTGCTTCTGCATACAGGACAGCATTATGATTTCAGTATGTCGGGAAGTTTTTTTTCAGAACTGAATATTCCCGAACCCGACATCAACCTGGAAGTTGGATCAATGAATCATGCAAAACAGCTTGCATCCATTATGGAAAAGTTCGATGATGTATGTGAAGAGATAAAACCTGATGCCATTCTTGTAGTTGGTGATGTGAATTCAACCATGGCCTGCAGTCTTGTGGCAGTAAAAAGAGGGATAAAGGTCATTCATGTTGAAGCGGGGATCAGGAGTTTTGACCGTAGTATGCCCGAAGAGATAAACCGCCTGGTTACAGATTCCGTGGCCGACCTGTTGCTTCCTCCCTCCAGGGATGCAATTGAAAACTTAGTAAACGAAGGCCATGATACAGCCAACATTGAAATGGTAGGCAATATCATGATTGATACACTCTTAAGCTCTCAGCAAAAAATTCAGCAGTCTGATGTTTTAAATAAGCTTCAACTGGAAAGCAGGAAATATGTGACACTTACCCTGCATCGCCCTTCGAATGTTGACAATGAAACAAATCTTAAGAATATTGTTGCGGCACTGGATTATATTCAAAAGAAGATGGAGATCGTATTTCCAGTGCATCCCCGGACCCGGAAAATGATTGCTACCTTTGGACTGGAAAGCAGGATCAAGGAAATGAAAAACCTTAAATTGATTGATCCATTGGGATATTTTGATTTCAGCAGGTTAGTTGCTGATTCCTTTTTCGTACTGACTGACAGTGGAGGGATACAGGAAGAAACAAGTGTTCAGCAAATCCCCTGCATTACCTTGAGAGATAATACGGAACGGCCGGTTACGATTTCTGTTGGTACCAATGAACTGGCTGGATCAGATACCGGCAGGATCATTAAACTGGCAGATGATATTTTTGCCAATAAGTGGAAAAAAGGAGGAATTCCGGAGATGTGGGATGGGAAAACCGCCCTTAGAATTCTTCATGCTGTAAAAACTCATTTTAGCTGATTACTGGCAGAGTTTTTATCAAATATATTATCGATGAATTTGTGGATACTCAAATCATTGAAAAAAACCTGGTACAGGTTCCAGATGATCGGGAAATCTGACTTTTGATCTTCAAGCGAATAATTCTCATAAAAAGTTCGCGTGGCCAGTTTTCCTTCAAGTAAGACCTTATCACTGATGTCTTTTGTGAAGAATCCTTTTCCAATAAATAAGCCAAGCGTTCTGTTCCGGCTGAGATCATTCAGGGAAGTAAGTCCAAAATCCCCAATGCCGCAGTATTTAAAAAGAGTATCTTCCCGGCCTCCGTATCTTAACACGATCTCACGAAGCTCTTTGAAGGTATTGGTTAATAACATGAATCGTAGATTGGGAGAGTTAAACCTTGCATCAGTAATTCCCAGTACAATGGCGTAGATATTCTTAAGGATGCTCATAAGTTCAACACCCTTAATATCAGTTGTAAAATCACAATATACCACGGTTTTTTTGAACAGCTCAGAGATCCGTTTAAACCACAATCTATTTTCACATGCAAAGGTGAAAGCGGTGGGGGAGTTTTCAATTAATTCCCTGGCAAAGGTTGGGCCTTTTAAACTACCGGTGTCATTTGAGAAATTTTCTTTTAAGAGTTCTGCAATGGTATTTTTACTTCCATTGCCGAACCCCTTTGCCAGATTTATCAATATGCTATTGGCTGGTATATACTGCCGGATTTCATTCAGGTAAGATATTGTTACGGAGGATGGAATTGCCAGGAAGATAAAGGATGCCTCTTTAAGAATTCCCGGGTCAAGGGATGCTCTGAGTTTTGGGTTCAGGTCGATATATGGAAAGTAAAGATGATTTTTATGATAGCGATTGATATGATCAGCAACTTCTTGCTCAATGGTAAGCAATTGGATATTGATACCATTGTTGTATGAAATTGCGTTGCCCAGGGCGGTTCCTATGGCACCTGCTCCGATGATTACTGCATTATTCACATTCATTACCTCTTCTTAAAATAATTAATCAATGATCCGTATTTTTCATTTAATTCGTCAGATATATTACTCAATATTATCAGGCAAAGGTAAAAAATGGAAATAAATGCGCTTCTTAACAAAATGTCCCAGGCAAAAAAATCCAGACGGGGAATAAGCAAACTAAGGAAATAAGTTAAACCTGCGTAAAGAAGCACCAGAAGAATCTTATGATCGTAGGGGCGAAAATTGAATTGATTTTTCAGGTAAAAGTACTTCAGCAGATTGAATACCAAGAATGAAACGGCAGAAGCCAAAGCTGCACCAACAATGCCCAGAAAAGGTATCAGTACCAGATTTGATCCCACCAGTAATAAAACAAGGAGGATCATAAAATAGGTATGAGTTTTATATTTGGGGGAAGTAAAAAGAATCATATTGCTTGTGCCCCCCGCCATTTGTATTACACTGGCAAGTGAAATAAAGAAAATTACATACTTGCCTTGCTCATAAGTAGGTTTTAAGAGATATTCGTTAAAAACATTGTGAATGTTGGCCCAGATTCCAATAAAAAGTAAACTTGCCAGGATGGTCTGATTCAGGCAGCTTTTGAAGTAGATGGTATTGATCTTTTCCCGCTCATTATCTTTCCAGGCATCAGCAATGACAACAGAGGATATTTTCAGCAAAGGCCTTGAGGAGACCAGTATCACGGTGCCAAAGTAAAAGGTAATGGCATAGATCCCTGTACTACTCAAATCCATCATGGCATTGATCATGATGCTGTCAATGTTTAAAACAAGTATGCCTGAGAAACTGGTAAGTATCCCGTAAAACCCAATCTTCACCATCTTGTTCCTGAGATCCTTTGAAATATAATCCATTTGATGCTTGAGGAAAATTTGCCGGTCACAAATAAGCAAAACTAGAATAAGTAGTGTTGGGATGAGGAAAGAAATAAAAAACAGCAAAACAAACTCTCCAAAATCTATCAAACCGAAAACGAACAGGAGAGCAGCACCAAGAATGAGTACTCTCTGGAGAAACTCTTTCAGGAAAGTTCCCTGTACAGAATTGTACAGAACTTTATAATAATTATCGAATACAATGTAATACAAAGAAACAATGATAAGAGGGACTATATAGTAGAAATATTCGGCCAATAGCATTGATTTTCCGGTTTCTTTTCCAATGATCGCGGGCTTTAAAATAAATAATAGCAGGATTGAAATGATCAGCCCGATGGTACCAACTACAAATGCCAGGAAAAAGAAACCATGATGCTTTTTCTGGTAATTCCTGAAATATGGGAAAATAACCGTGGTAACCCGAGGAAAGCCCAGGCTGGCAAACTGAGCAAAAAGGGCCGAATAAGCTACAAGCAACCTGAGCAAACCAATCTGATCTGCTTCAAAGTATTTCTGGTAGATCAATAAGTTAATTACAAACCCAAGTCCTACTCCCAAATAAGAGTATACGGATCCTCTGATAGCTTGTTTCTGAATGATTCCCAAATGTCGTGGTTTATATTTTATATTCGTATTTCAACGCCAAATCACCATAGATGTCGGCAAGCTCCTTTTTTATGGAGTCAGACCATTCCCGGTATTCATCCATTTTTCCTTTTTTCTGTTTGTTTTTCTTTTTTTGTGATGAATTTGTGATCATCTGCTCGCTAAAAGGTAAATTTAGAAAATTGCAAAATTTAACAAGACGATCCTTTCCAAGCTGGTTGAAATTAAAAAAGAAAAACTGCTCTTCAGGAATGAAAATCCTGATTTTTTCGATATACTCGTTTGTTTCCTTCCATAACCAGGCGCATTTTTCCGTCTGCGACATGCTTTCCCATTTTTCTTTGTACGGCCCTGATAACGGTTTGATTCTTTTGATGTCATCACTGGTTCCGGCATAGAAATTTCTTCGCATAGCCGACCTTACATACTCCCCCGGATGCCTGACCAGATGAATAAATTTTGCTTTTGGAAATAACTCGATCAATAAGGGAGCAAAAAATGTTATATGGTTGTTGGTTTCAATGAAGGCTTTGTTGGTTTTGTATGAATACCGTAGAAACTGTTCCCTGCCTGCAAGAAAGATTTCTTTCATCAGTTGTTTCTCATTTTCATGCGGGGCAAAACCTGATTTTTGATAATTGTTATAGACCAATCTGCCCTGTGCACCCAGATTGGGGATGGGTTCGTGAAAAGCTTTGTAAGCTTTGAAGTTTGAAAGAAAATAATAAAACCAGTGTGTCCCGCACCTTCCTGTTGATAGAAAGAAAACGGGTGGGGGAACGTCCAATCCACGCAGTCTAATGTCCTGAAAATTGGACTTCCTGATTGACCTTCCGAATTTTAGGTTCCAGTATATGTCATCCAGCTTCAGCTTGAACAGGTCCCTAGTTTTCATTTTCAATCTTCTTATATGCTTCAAGTAAATTTCTCTCTGCATTTTTGTAATGATACTTTTCTCTGACGGATGACCTGGCATTATCACTCAGGCTGTCATAGAGCTTTTTATCTTTTTTGAGTGTGCTGATCCTGTCAACCAGCTCATTTACATTGCCTGCCTTGAAAATCAAACCAGCGTGTGATTCTTTGATAACGTTTACCTGGGAAGGACAGTCGCTTACGATGGGAGGTTTGCCTAATGCCATGTACTGGAACAACTTATTGGCATAGGTTGTATCATGGTGAATGTTTCTCAGAAAAGGGCAAACACCTGCTTTTGATGCTGCTATGTAGGAAACTGCTTTCTGGAAAGGAACGTATCCGAGTAACTCAATGTTTGATAAACCCAATTCTCTGACCCTTTTTGTCAACTGTTTTTGCTCACGAGATGTCCCGATCAGTACAAAATGATATTCGTGCTCATTTCTTAATTGAAAGGCCGCTTCAATAAGTGTTAATGTTCCTCTTCTTGTACCGGTATCCCCGAAATACAGGATCATAAACTTTTTTTGATACCTTTTTATAATTCCCCCATCAATTTTGGATTCAAGAATGTCACTGAGGACAGGATAATTTGCGACAACCTTTATTTTATCATTGCGGATATTAAAATTGGAGTGATAATAATCCTTGGCCTCCCTGGTAACAAGGATCAATTGATCAAGTTTGGGGCTGTATTCTTTTTGGAAAGATTCCCATTTACTCGTGGAGATTAAAAGCTTACCGGGAAATGTTGTTACATGATGATACATTTTCATGATCTCAGGTCTGTTTTCATGATAATCACCAATGACGGGAATTGAATACTTTTTTGCAATTTCAATACAAGGCTTTGCCAAAGGAAGGTCATGAAAGTGGATGACATTATATTTTTCCTTGCGAACTTGCTTTTCCAGCTTCTTTTTCCAGAAATTGAAATATAAAGGAAAAGAAAGCGACAATGCTTTAAACTTATATTTTAGTCTGGAGATGGGTACACGGTAAATGGAAATGCCCTTGTATTGTTCAGTTGCTTTTTTGTTCTTACGTGTATAGCACAGCAAATCAACATGATGTCCGGAATGTATCAGCGACAGTGCCTCCCTTTCCACCCTTAAATCAGGAGGAAACTCTTCATCTAAGACCATCAATATCCTCATGACTTATTTTTTCACAAATCTACAATTTAAATTGATGGCAGATTTGGCTTCAGGCAATTATCTGATCAGTGTGACAGTGCCCATACTCTGGTTTTCCAATTTTTCATTATTTCCGATGGATTTTCCATCCCATACCGACCCATCTCTGAAAGTTGCTTTAATAACCCACAGATACACATCCATTGGCAG
>NPIE01003340.1_pt1 | contig 22659 bp, 16 predicted proteins | sample 8637661 | NCBI WGS metagenome assembly NPIE01 (sample SAMN07420842, study PRJNA396082) | bioreactor metagenome | isolation source: sample BA12 brine-fed electro-methanogenic bioreactor BA | place: Japan: Kochi | collected 2016-12-09
CCTCAACCTGCCGGAGCATATCCCGCAGAATAAGCTTGTACTCCTCGGGCGTATGATCGGCCGGATTGACGTTGAGATAGACCGCCAACACAGGTCCGGATTCTTCCATCGTGGCCAGCTCTCGCAGCAATTTCTCATCGAACATCGCTCTATCCTTTCTCCTGGGATGATATAGAGTTCCCACGTTTGGGACTCAGCGTCCTAGTACCACGCCCACATCCATCCTTTACAAACGTGCTCACCTCCCTTCCGGATGGTATGAGCCATGTATCCAGAGATTCTTACCTAAATATTACCCTGCATGTTGAGTATGACATGTTAACGTTCTTCAGTAGCCGGCAATTGCCCCGGAAACACATGACTGCGGGCGCCTTTTCAGGTGACCCGCAGTCTTATCTTTATCCTGGATCCTCTTGTTACGCTTTTGTGCATAACCCCACATTTCCTTCCCTATGATTACCTCAATTGTATTCACTTCAGCGACCCTTGTCAAGCAACCCGAGCCGGTGGGGTGAAGTTATCGCGGTGTCCAACCGACCGCGCGGCGGGAAGAGGTAGCAGGCCAAGGCTTGTCAGGCTTCTTATCCGTGATAGACTGACGGCATAGGATTTCGAGGAGACTATGGCTCAAGCACTGTACCGCAAGTGGCGACCGCAGAATTTCGACGAGGTAGTGGGGCAAGCGCATATCGTGCGCACGCTGCGCAACGCACTGTACACCGGGCACCTGCACCACGCCTATCTCTTTGCCGGCCCCCGGGGTACCGGCAAGACGACGAGCGCGCGTCTGCTGGCGAAAGCCGTCAACTGCCTGGCACCCCTCGATGAACGCCCCTGCAATGCCTGCCGGATCTGCGAGGCGGTGAACGAGGGCCGGCTGATGGACCTCATCGAGATCGACGCCGCCTCCCATACGGGAGTAGATAACGTCCGCGAGCTGCTGGAGAAGGTGGGCTTCCGCCCCTCGGAGGCGCACTTTAAAGTCTACGTCGTCGATGAGGTGCACATGCTCTCCACCCCCGCCTTCAACGCGCTCCTCAAAACGCTGGAGGAGCCGCCGGAGCACGTGATCTTCGTCCTGGCAACGACGGAGATCCACAAAATCCCGGCGACAGTCCTCTCCCGCTGCCAGCGCTTCGAGTTCCGCCGCATCCCTCTGGAGGACATCGTTGAGCACCTGCGTCGGCTTGCCGCCGCCGAGGCCATCGAGGTAGAGCCGGAAGCCCTCGATCTTATCGCGCGCGCCGCCACGGGCAGCATGCGCGACGCCATCAGCCTGCTGGATCAGATGGCGGCTGAGGGCGCGGTCACGGGCGATCATGTCCGGCTGATGCTCGGGGCCGAGCGCCGCGAGGTAGTGCAGGCACTGATCGAGGCTTGGCTCGATGACGATCTGAGCCAGGGGCTGGCGCTCATCAATCAGGCCGTCGACGGGGGGGCCGACCCTCGCCAGCTGGCCCGCCAGCTGGCGGACTTCCTGCGCGGGCTGCTGCTGATGCGCCTGGGGGCCGGCGAGACCTGGCTGGAACCCACGCAAGAGGAGCGCCCCCGCTACGAACGTCTGGCCCAGCGCACCGATCCCGACGGGCTGGTAAAGGCCGTGCGACTCTTCAGTGAGGTCGCCACCGAGCGAAACGCCGGTTGGCAGCCCCAGCTCCCACTGGAGCTGGCCTTCGTCGCCCTGACCCTGAAACCGGAGGAGGTCGCCGCCCAGCCGGCACCGGCGTCTCAACCGGAAACCGTGGCGACACCGGCCCCGGCTCAGCGTGAGCCCTCGCGCCCGACGACCCGCACCTCGCAGCCAAAACCGGCGGCATCTCCCCCCCCCGCCTCCTCCCCAACGGGCACGCTTTCCATCTCGCAGCTCGACGAGCGCTGGAAAGACGCCATCAACCAGATCCGCCGGGTGGACGTCTCCCTTTCGGCGCTGCTCAACGATGCCCGCCCCATCGACCGGGATAGTACGGGGGCCGTGGTGTTGGGCTTCCGGCACAAATTCCACCGAAACAAGGTGAGCAGCGAGGAGCAGCTGCGGGTGGTGGACGAGCTACTCTCCACATTCTTCAACCAGCCGCTGCGCGTGCGCTGCGTGCTGGAGAAGGAGTGGCAGGGCACGGAGAAGCCGCCAAAGCATCGCCCCCAATCCGCACCCCCTCCGCCCCCCGAGATGCCGCCGGAACCTGAAGACGAAGATCTGCTGGTACAGCGGGCTGTCAACGAGCTGGGGGCGGTGCCCAAAGAGGTGGAATAACCTCGTCCCCCTCGGGATGAGCATTGTGATGATCTGACGTTGGACATTCGACGAGAGAGAAAAGGAGTGAACCATGGGACGTAGAGGTGGTGGTGGTCGCAGAGGTGGTATGGGAGGCTTGAACCCCCAGGATCTCATGCGCCAGGTGCAGAAGATGCAGCAGGATATGGAACAGGCCCAGGCCGAAGCCGAAGAGCAGGTAATCACGGTGACCGTCGGCGGGGGCGCGGTGGAGGTCTCGATCACCGGAGGACTGGAAGTGCAGGAGATCAAGATCCAGCCGGAAGTTGTGGATCCTGAAGAGGTCGAGATGCTCCAGGACCTCGTCATCGCCGCGGTCAACGAGGCCATTCAGAAGGCCCAGGAGACCGTCGCCGAACGTATGTCATCGATCACCGGCGGTCTCGCCGGGATGGGGATTCCCGGGCTCTAGTCCATGGCCAGTGCGGTCCCCCCCTCGGTCATCCGTCTCATCGAGACCCTCTCCGAGCTCCCCGGCATCGGGCCGAAGACGGCCTCGCGGCTGGCCTTCTACCTGCTGCGCGGTAAATCGGAGCTGGCCCTGCGGATCTCCGAAACCCTGCAAACCCTGGTGGAACAGACTCGCTTCTGCTCCGTCTGCTACAACGTGACGGAGGAGGACCCCTGCCCCATCTGTGCCGATCCCACGCGGGATCGCGGGCTGATCTGCGTCGTGGAGGAGCCGCTGGACCTGCTGGCGCTGGAGCGCACCGACCAGTTCCGGGGGCTCTACCACGTGCTGCACGGCGCCCTCTCCCCGCTGGAGGGGGTCTTCGCCGAGGATCTGCGGGTCAAAGAGCTGGAGGTGCGGCTGCGGACCGGGGAAGTGCAGGAGGTCATTCTTGCCACCAACCCCACGAGCGAGGGGGACTACACCGCCGCTTATCTGCTTCAACGGCTCAAGCCGTTGAACGTTCGTATCACCCGGTTGGGACGGGGGCTGCCCATGGGCGGCGATCTGGAGTACGCCGACGCCGTCACGCTGACCCGGGCTCTGGAAGCGCGACAGGAGCTCTGAGATGACGACGTGGCAGCTGGAGCTCCGCCGAGGCTGGACTATCGGTCTGGCCTTTATCGTGTTACTGATCGCGTTGGGGGCGGGGCTGATCACCCTCGCCGTCCTGAACCCCCTCTCCATCCTCACTTTCCTGCTCGGTCTGGGCGCCCTGGGAGCGCTGGGGGTGGCGCTCGTGCTGGGATACTGGCTCTGGAATTTCATCCACGCCTCCTACGAGCTGGACCGCAATGCCCTCGTCATCCACTGGGGCAACTACGAGCAACAGATCCCTCTGGGGGAGGTCCGGCAGGTGCTGCGCGGCAGCGAGTTGGAGGACCTGCGCTTCTCGGGCGTCGTGCGCTGGCCCGGCTACTGCGTGGGCTGGGGCGAATCCCCTGCCACCGGTCCCATCCACTTCTACGCCAGCCGCTCCCTGGATGAGCAGATCCTTGTCGTATTGGAAGAGCGGGCCTACGCGCTCTCTCCGGCGGACCCCGAAGCCTTTCTGGAGGCGCTGGAGGAGCGGCGGGAGATGGGCCCCACGCAAGCGCTGGAGTTCAACACCCGCCGCCCCAACTTCTATGCGTGGGAGCTCTGGCGCGATCCGTGGGCGCTGCTTCCCCTGAGCATCAGTCTGCTGTTGCTGATTCTGGCCGTGGGTCTGCTGACGCTGCGGTATCCCACCCTACCCTCCCAGATCGTGCTCCAGTTCGACACGCAAGGCCAGCCCCTGCTGACCGCCCAACGCTCGCGCATTTTCTATCTGGCCCTCGTGGGCGCCGTCTTCCTGCTGGTCAACGGAATCGTGGGGGTGTTGCTCTATCGCCGCTGGCGGATCGTCTCCTATTTTCTATGGATCGGGCTCGTCATCTTACAGACCAGCCTCTGGATCGCCATCCTGACCATCCTGCTCAATGCCTGAAGCGGACCCGCCTCACCCATTCTCCCCTTTCCCCAGAATGAAGTGTGGCTGGCTCCGGCGGGGCAAGTTCAGGCCGATACTTCTTGTATTTTCTGCAGCGCCCTTTATACTCTAGCCCATGACCAAGATCGAACTCGCTGTCTTCGACCTAGACGGCACCTTGATGGGTGACGACCGCCGCATCAGCCTCCGGGTCCGCCGGGCCATCACCGCCGCCCTGGAGCAGGGGGTGATGGTCACCCTTGCCACGGGACGGATGTTGGCAGCGACCCTCCCCTTCGCCCGCCAGCTGGGTCTCAGCGCGCCCCTCCTCTCCTACCAGGGCGGATGGATCCAGGCGCCCGACGCCGCCACTCCCTGTTATCGCGTCCCCTTGGAGCCGGAGATCGCTAACGAGGCGCTGGACCTCGCCGACCGCGAAGGCTGGCATGCCGTGCTCTACGCCGATGGACGTATCTACCTGCGCCGATTGGAGCACGAACCCATCTTCTACCACAGTCTGCTGGGCGAGGATTACGAGCTGGTCCCCCGCTGGGATGCCGTACTCGCCGACCATCTCCCCGACAAGGTGCTCTTCATCGCTGAACCGGAGGCCATCCCCGCTATGGCCGACCGTCTGCGGGCCTCCCTGGCGGAACGGGCGGAGATCTTCCGCTCCCACGCCAACTTCGTCGAGGTGGTCCCCGCCGGCGTCGATAAAGGGCGCGGCCTGGCTTGGCTGGCGCAGCGGTTGGGCGTAGACCGGAGCGCGGTCATGGGCGTGGGCGACCAGGAGAACGACGTCTCCCTCGTCCGCTGGGCAGGCTGGGGCGTGGCGATGGGGAACGCCGTGCCGGCGGTCAAGGCGGTGGCGGATTGGATCGCCCCGCCGCTGCACGAGGACGGGGCCGCCGTAGCCCTCGAACGCTTCGTGCTCGCGGAGCGTTCCAGATGACGGCCCGGGTGCTCTCGATCCGGCAGCCCGAGGCGGTGACGGAAGCTGTCGCAGCCTTACGGGCCGGCATGCCGGTGGTGATCCCTACCGACACCGTCTACGGGGTGGCAGTGCTGCCCCAGGGCGTCCCCGCGCTGCTAGAGCGGGTCTACGGCGCCCGTGAGGCGGATCCCTGGCCGGCCCTCCCCCTGCTCATCGCCTTCCCCGCCTTGATGGATCGGCTGGCCCGCCCCACCCGCGACGCCCTGCGATTGGCCCAGCACTTCTGGCCGGGTGGCGTCACCCTGGTCCTCCCCGTCGCACCCGACTTCCCACTGCCCCTGGATTATACCCGCGTGGGGCTGCGCGTCCCCGATTTTCCACCGCTCTTTCCCCTGTTGCGGGCGGTAGGGGAGTATCTGATCGTCGGGCGCGCGGCACGCACCGGCTATCCCTCCTCCATCACGGCCCAGGAGGCAGCGCAACAGCTGGGGGATGAGATCCCGCTCATCCTCGATGGCGGCCCCTCAACGCTGGGACTGACCTCCACCGTCGTCGATTGCATCGAGTTCCCGCCGCGCATTGTCCAACACGGCGCCATCCCCGACGAGCAGATCCTTACTTTTCTGGAGGAAGGGGAGGGCCGGCGCTAGGCGTCGGTCACGCTGCGATGTTCTCTGCACGCACGCGACGCTGGTTGCTCGTGGGGCTCCTCCTCCTCGCCGCCGTCCTCCGCTTCTATCGGCTGGATGCCCAGTCCTTCTGGAACGACGAAGGTAACTCCGCCCGGCTAGTGGAGCGCTCCCTACGCCTCATCATCGAGGGGGCAGCGGGCGACATTCACCCGCCGGGGTACTACCTGCTGCTCCACGCCTGGTGGCGCGTTGCCGGTAGCTCCGAGTTCGCGCTGCGGGCCTTCTCCGTCTACTGCGGCCTGCTGACGGTGGCCTTGACCGCCGCGCTGGGCCGGCGTCTGGGCGGGCAGCGGGTCGCCGTGGGGGCAGCCCTGCTCGTCGCCGTCCACCCCCTCGCCGTCTACTACAGCCAGGAAGCGCGCATGTACGCGCTGTTGGGCCTAGTCTCGGCGCTGACCCTGTGGAGGGCGGAGCGCTTCCACGCGCGGGGGACGCTTGGCGCGGTCCCGGGGCTGGTCGCGGCCATCGCGCTGGGGCTGTACACGCAGTACGCCTTCGTCTTCGTCCTCCTGGCCGTCAATCTGGCCTTCGGCGGGGAGCTGCTGCTCTCCCCCGCCCAGCGCTGGCCCCGCCTGCGGAACTGGATCACCGCGCACCTCGCCGCCGGGCTGCTCTTCCTCCCCTGGCTGCCCCACGTCTTCAAGGTGGCCTCGTGGCGCCCGCCCGACCTCGATTCCGGCGCGGCCCTGCTGGAACTGGGGCACACGCTGCTGGCGGGGGTCACTCTGCCCCTCGCAGCGGGGCGCTATCTGCTGCCCCTGGCAGGTGCCTTGCTGCTGTTGGCGCTGGTGCAGTACCAACGCACCGGTTCGCGCTTCACCCTGATCGCTGCCGGAGCCGCCGCCCTGCTGCCCCTGCTCCTCATCGCGGCGTTGGGCGTCTACCGGCCCGCCTATCTCAAGTTTCTGATGATCTCCGTCCCCCCTCTCGCGCTACTGCTGGCCCTTCCCCTGGCGGCGGGCCATCAGGGCGGGCGGCTGCTGGCGACGCTGCTGCTCTTTGCCCTTCTGCCCGTCCAAACGCAGGCGCTGAACAACCTCTACTTCGATCCCGCCTACGCCCGCGAGGACTACCGCGGGCTGGCGGCCCACATCGCGGCGGAGGCGGGGCCCCACGACGCCATCGCCCTGAGCGCCCCCAATCAGTGGGAGGTCTTCACCTACTACTACCGGGGACCGCTGGCGGTCTATCCCGCACCCTACCACCCCACCCCAGAAGAGGCGGAGGCGTGGGTCGCGGAGCTGCTGGCGGCGGGACATCCACGCCTCCAGCTCCTCTACTGGGGCGACCGGGAATCCGATCCGGAGCGCCGCCTCGAAGGAGAACTCGCCCGGCGGAGCTACAAGGTCCGCGAGGAGTGGGTGGGCAGCGTGCGGCTGGCCCTCTACGGGACGGGGGCCCTACCCGAGAGGCCCATGGCTCCCCTGGAGGCCACCCTCGGCGATGCCATCCGCCTGCGGGGCTACGCCCTGCCCCCCGGCCCCTTCCCGCCGGGGGAGGTGCTCCCCCTCACCCTCTTCTGGGAGGCCCGGGCGCAGCCCGAAACCCGCTACAAGGTCTTCGTCCATCTCCTCGACGGGGACGGACGAGTCGTGGCCCAGACCGATGCCGAGCCCGTGGGCGATCTCCACCCCACGAGCACGTGGGTGCCGGGCGAGAGGGTCACGGATCGTTACGGCGTGCTCCTGCCCCCGGACCTCCCCCCGGGCAGGTACACGGTGGCGGTCGGCATGTACGACTTCACCGGCGCCCGCCTCCCCATCGCGGGGACCGAGGAAGACGCCCTGACACTGGAGCAGCTCTCGGTCGAGCCGTAAGGGTTCGCAAAAATATAACTTCCCGTTTTTCGCTTTCAGCCCCCGTCCTCGGGGGCGTGGACGCGGGAAGTCGTTCTTCTACAGCTCCTAAGCACCCACTCCTTTCCGGTGGAAGCCCTTCTCCAAAAATGGTGAAAATACGGATGACAAACCCCCGTGGCTGTGATAGGATGGAGGCGTTCGGGTAACCATTCCATCACGAGGGGGGAGAACTCATGCACCACCGCTGGAGGGCCAAGCACCGGATGTCAGCGAGATTCAAGTATCTCCTCTTGCTCGGCCTGCTCCTGCTGCTGGGCCGTGGATGTCAGAGGGAGCCCGCGGCCGAAATCCCCCTCCCCACGAACACGCCCGCGAATATCCCCTCTCCCACGAAGGCGCCCCCGTCCCCGACGGCTCCCGCCCCCGATCCGGCGCCCAGCCCGCTGTGGTGGGAGCTGGATCCGCTGCCGGTTACGCTGCGCCCCGACCCGGAACCACCGGAGATGGATGTGCTCTTCTTCCGCGCCGACGGCCTCTGGCATTACGATGGCAGGTTGGCGCAGGAGCGGCAGGTCGTCGCTCTGGCCCGCGATGCTCCACGGCGGGTGCCCGGCTCGATGGCGTGGGCCCCCACAGGGGAGCGCGTGGCGCACCTCACCTACAGAGAGGAAAACGGCGGCACGACCCAGTGGGCCGGCGTCACCGTCGTGGAGCTGGCCACGGGCCTGACCGCCCAGCTGGCGGAGGTCCCCATCTTCATCCCGGGCGGGCTGGCGTGGTCTCCCGCCGGCACCACATTGTACGCTATCGGCGTCGTCGAGGGTGAGGCGGACGCCCGGGAGTGGGGACTCTACGCCCTCCCGGTGAAACCGGGGACAGCGCCGGAGGCGCTGCTCACCGAAGCGCGCGGAGGAGCTGCGCTTTCGGGGCCGGTACAGGTGACCCCGGAGGGCCAGGTGCGCTATCTGCACTTCGAACCGCGGGAGATCGCCATCCGGCAGCTCGATCCCCTCGGGGGAGAGGTGGAGAGCGGCGCGCGCATCCCCGGTGCGAGCGCCTTCCCCTTCGCCGTGCCCCATCAGACGCTGTCCGACGACGGCGGAGCGCTCTATCTGCTCTCCACGCTGCGGACGGGCTGGGAATCGCGCCAGGGCCTGCATCGTATCGACGGGGAGGAGAGCCGGCAGCTGCTCTTCCTGGAGGAGGGCTGCGGGCTAGGGGCCGGTCTCGGGTTGGAGCGCTGGGTGGCGCTGGGCTGCGGCCCGGCGGAGAGCGAACCGCTCGTGCTCTGCGACGTCGTCGAGGAGCGCTGCCGCCAGCTGCAGGGACCGCTGCGCGACGCCCTGCTGCCCCTGCTCAATCCCGAGGGGCTGCCCTCCAGCGCCGTGAAATTCACGCCGGTCGGCTGGCGGGGAGCACGGCTCTACTTCACGGTGGGCGTCGTGGGACCGGATATCTCCGGTCTGGGCGGTCTCTTCCGTTACGACCTCGAGACCAACGAGGCAGTCCCCTTACTGTTGGGACTTGAGGCCGTCGCGCTGGCGCCCTAGCCTTCACCCTTCGCAATCTGCAATTTACCACTCGAGATATGGCGTATTTTAAATCTCGAAACTACTTTAGGAGATCAGATGCAGTCTCTCAAAATCGCCCTATGTTTCGCCTTGCTGATGTCGTTGGGATGCACGGCAATGCCGGCCCCCTTGCCGACGTCCACCACGACCGCTCTGCCGCCGACAGCTACCGCGTACCTCACCGATCCGCCCCCCACCGTCACCCCCCCTCCCACGCCCCGGCCGCGCCCCGATCCCGCCGAGGTGCTGAACATCGCGCCCTCACCTCCCTCGACGGCGACGGTCCTGTTGGCCCGGGAGGACGGTGCGCTGGTGCTGGCATCGCTCTCGGGGGAGCCGGAGCGCGTCCTGCTCGATCCCGGATACTACACCGTCTTCGGCGACGAATTCCTCGTGCCTCTGCTGTGGCCCATGCGTCTTTCGCCCAACGGGCGATGGCTGGTGGTGCCCACACCCGCTGACGGCACCTGGCTGGTCGATCTCGAAGGTGAGACCCGGCGCCAGCTGGCACCGGAGGTGCTGACGGCGACCTGGGCGCCCGATAGCCGCCACCTCGTCTTCCAGCGAGAAGCCGACCTGCAGCCGCCGGAAGAAGAGGGCGAGCTCTACGTCCAGGATGTTGTCGGGGAAGGCGCGCCGCGCCTGCTGGCGCGCTTTCCGGAACGGGTGCGGTATCCCACGTGGTCACCCGGCTGCGGCGACGGTGGCGATAACCGGATTGCCCTCTTCACCTCAGAAGCTTACACCGCCACCGTCTGGCTCCTCGACGCTGTCTCGGGGGAGCAGCGCGCGCTGGGGCAATTCAGCCCGCAACCCGTGATGGGCATGCCCCGGATGCTGCAATGGGCGCCGAACTGTGACGCGGTGTGGGTAAACGCGCACTACGGGTTGCGGGCCTTCCCCGTCGACGGGAGCGGGCCGCACCCCCTGGTGAACGGGGGTCAGGCGGGGCTTCTCTCTCCGGATGGTGCGCTGCGCCTCACCACCACCGACACCACCGGAGGACGTCCCGCACGCTTGGTGATCTCGCGCGTGGATAGCGGCGCCAGCGTGACCACCACGGCCCACTTCAGACAGGCAGGGCGGATGCAGTGGACGCCCGATGGGCGGCGCATCCTCGTCGAGGAGTACACCGCTCCCGCCTACACGCTCTGGGCGCTGGATCCGGCGGCCCGGGAGCCGGAGGTGGTAGCAGAACACGTCAACTTCCTGGGCACGGTAGAGACGCTGCAGAGCAAGAGTACGGAGGTCGCCGAGAGCATCGCCCCCCTCCGTTTGCTGCCCGATCCCGGACCCGTTTCCACCTGGGAGACCCACGCGCTGCCGGCGTTGGGGGTGCAGCTGAGCGTGCCACAGGGATGGCGCTTCGAGGCTCGGGGCAGTGGTGACTACTGGACCCTCGTCCTGGCGAACTTCACCTTCGAAGGAGTGGGAAGCGCCGCACTGGGAGCGGAGCATCTGGAGCTGCAAATCGTCCGCACCTTCCACTCGTTCACGACGAACGCTGCCGTCTGGTTTACGCAGACGGTCGGAGCAGCGCAGCCCTACGTCCGCGCCGAAGCCGCCACCGTGGCCGGCTATCCGGCGGCCCACCTCCGGCCCCGCGTCGCCCCCGTCAGTGAAGAGCTGCGCGTACGGCTGGACGACGGTGAGCTGCGGATCCTGCGCCGTCCTCCTGCTTCCGCACACGATGCTGTCTTCGAGCAAATTGTGGAAAGCCTGCGTTTCACAGATTGAATGAGCATCAGGAGAGGAAGGTATATGATCAAGAGAGAACCTGCCCGTTTTGGCAGCACCTCGTTGCCACTCGTGGGGCTGCTGGCCTTCCTCCTGCTCACCGCCTGCAGCGGTATGTTGACTCCGGGCCCCTTGCCGACGGCGACGCAGACTCCAACCTCAGCATCGCCGTCTCTGCCCACGATGACGCCCGTTACCCCGCCCGCTACCCCGCCCGCCGCCCCGCCCCCTCTCTGCCCGCCCGCCGCGTCGGAAGCGGCGTGGGAGTGTCGCACCCACCCCAAGGACTGGACGCGCACCTGCACGGCTGCTGACGCAACCACCTGGCGCTGCTACGAGGACCGCGACTACGGCTTCGCCCTGGCTTATCCTCCAGAGTGGCAAGCGTCCATCTCCATCAACACCCAGACACCCAGCGCCGGAGTCATCCAGAGGCGGCACGCTTTCACCGGCCCGATGGGGGCCGTGGAGGTGGATATCTGGACCCCGGCCCACGAGACGCTAGCAGCGTGGCTGGAGGAGATGCAGCGCACCAGCCCCTCGCTCTTCCCGGTGAGGGAGCCCAACGCCACGGTGGGCGGACAGCCGGCCGCCCTCTACATCACAGGCGCGGAGAGCCCCGAGACGATGCTCACCGTGGTCTTCACCGACGGCGCCCACGTCTATCGTTTCTGGCGCACCATGAGGTGCGGGGAGGGAGAGCTGGAGACGTTGCGCCGCATGTTGGACACCCTTCGCTTCTCGCCGGAGCCCCTAGCGGCGGAGATCCCCGACGAGGTCTGGCAGCCGGTGGTGAACGTCTGCACCGGCGCAACGACGCAGCCCGCCGAGACCGCTCCCGTCGCCGAGCTGCCCCTGCTCGAGGACTTCGCGGGCCGGACGAAGCGCTTCGCCTGGTCGCCTACGGGGGAGGCGCTGGCCTACGTCGCGCCGGACGAGGCGCACGAGGGCGCGCTCTGGCTGGTCACGGCCCCGGATTTCGGTAGCCCCCAACTTCTGGCCCGTCCCGCGCTGAGCGATCCCACCTGGACTCCCGACGGGACGCAGATCGCCTTCGTCACCCGGCGCCTCGAAGACGCTCTCGGAACCGTGATGCTCATCAACGCTGACGGGACGGGCACGCGCGATCTTTTCCCCGGAGAGGAGGCGCGGACGGACCCCGGCGCCGGTTTCAAAGCCATCGAGGGCTGGTGGGACCCGGAACATCTCGTCGTGGCGACCCACTGCGGGAGCGGCTGCCGCCGCCCGCTAACGCTGGATCTGGCGCAACAAACCTGGGAAGTGCTGTTTGCCCCCGGTCAAGAGGGCAGCAGCTATGCCTGGAGCCCGGACCGCAGCGCGCTCGTGGTCACCGCCGGCTTCAATCCCCAGATCGGTATCCTCCCCCATCTTGAGGATGAGATCTCCTGGCTTTCGGGGCACGGCGCGTTGGATCCCGACTGGGCCACCTTCTGGACCTTCTTCGCAGATTGGTCACCGGACGGCACGCACGTCCTCTTCCTGCACCAACCCGCCGAGAGCACGGAGCCACCGGAGCTCTGGCTATGGGACGTGGCAGGCGCGGAAGCTTCTTTTCACCTGCCCGGCGTCGTCGCCGCGCAGTGGGCGCCCGACGGTGAGCAGATCGCCTTCCTCGCCTGGGGCGTGCCGGATATCGCTCCCGAGGGGCGCTGGTCGGAGGTCAGCGTCGATCCGCAGGGCCCCAATCCGCTGGGCGTAGGGCTCTATCACCCGGCGACCGGGGAGGTCGTCACCTTCTTCGCGGTTGGTGAGGTGACCCTCGACTCTGGCAACCTTGCCTCGTCGCCGCCGACGTTGGCCTGGTCGCCAGAGGGCAGCCGGCTACTCTACGGCGACGGCACCGGACGCACCTGGATCCTCGCCGGGAATGGCGGGGCTCCCTACGAGCTCCCCGCCCAGGGCCAGCCGCCGGGCCGCGGCGTGCGCTGGTCGCCCGACGGGCGGTGGCTCGCGCTGCCGGATGGGCCGGTGCTGCGGATCTACGCCCTTGCCGACCTGTAACAAAACTCAAAACCGCGGGATGACGAGCGCCCCCCAAGGGGACGCCTCGGCGAGGCATCCCTACCTGATTCACGACAGCCAGCAGCAGGTTCCTCGGGCCCTTCACCCCACCTCAGGGCTGCCGCTCCTCCACGGTGATGACCGCCGGCAGCTCCCCAAAGGATTCGATCCGGACAGGATGCGCAGGGGAGCGCAGCCACAGCCCCGTGGAGCTGCCCCCGTCGAGGTTGAGAGCGATGTCCACGTCCAGGTCGGATTCCGTCAGCCAGACCGCCAGCTCATGCAGACTAAAGCGCCCTCCCGCCCCAACGATAAAGAGCAGCCGCCCGCTGCCATCCTGGGCCACGACGGTGCGGCGGGCCGGCAGCCCCTCGTCGGCGTCCGCCGGGAAGCCCATGATTCCTCCCGGCTTCACCAGCACGGGGAAGGACTGCACGGCGGCGGTCAGCGGCTCCGCCGGATCGTAGGGCCAGGCGCGCAGCCAGCGCACCGTGGCCCACCCCTCGGGCGTCACGGCGAGCATCCCCGCATAATCTCCCAGGGGGATGCCGTAGGCGAGCCCCTCGCTCACCGTGAGGGCGGTGACGAACTTCTCCGGTGTGAAGTAGCCCGCGTTGACGACGAGCAAGGCCTTCGTGGACACCGCCCAGCCGCTGAGCGGCTTCGCCAGACCGGGGGTGTAGCGCACCTGCAGATCGAAGCGCGCGGGCTCCAGACGTACCACCGTCACCGCTTCCTGACCGTAGCTGGTCGGCGCGGAGAGCTCCCGGCGCTCCAATCCCGCAACGACGGGTTGCCAGCCCGTGTCCCAGGGCGTGGGCGACGGCGGAGGAACGGAGGTTCCGGGCGGCAGCGTAGCGGTGGGGGGCACCGGGGTAGGCGTTGGCAGCGGCGTGGGCGCCGATAGCGGCGTGGGTAGGCAGGCGAGCGCCGTCCCCAGGCAGAGCAATAGAAGCAGGAGCAGGAACCGACGTCTCATGCTCCCCCTTCAGGCGGCGCGGACCGCACAACGAGCAGGCTCCCGAGCAGGTCGGCGAAGCGGTTCAGCCCCCGCACGTAGCGGTCGAGATAGTCCTGGGCCAGCGCCCGGGCGAGAGCCTCCTCCTCCTGGGCCAGCAGCGGCGCGATAAAAGGCCGGAAGTCCCGCAGGCTGACGTGCATCACCCCGGCATCGTCCGTCATGAAGCCCCAGACCAGCTCCTTCGCCGCCCCATCATCCTTGGCGCTCATAAAGCGGCAGAGGCGGCTGCCTGCCGCAACCCGGCCCACGTTGGAGAAGACCTCGTTTCCCTTGACGATCTCGTTGAGCATCCCGATGCGCTGGGGGATGCTGTCCAGGAGATGCTGCATGGAGGGTGGGAGATGGGCCAGCAGGCGCAGGGTCGCCGTGCTGAAGCTCTCACCGCGCAGGGTCACGTCCTTCAGCAGCGCCAGCAGCTCCCCGAAGGCCCGCAGATGGGCCAGCAGGACTCGACGCGCCTCCGCAAAACGCTCTCGATCCCCCCCCCGTCCGCTCTGGCGATAGGCAAGATAGGCAGCCTGGGCCTCCGCAAAGAGCCCCGGAATCTCAGGCAGGGGATTGCGGAAGGTGCTGGGGAAGAGGCGCTCGCGTGGGGCCAGCTGGCTGGCATCCATGGGGATGAGGAGGGCAGGATTGGTCTCGCGGTAGCGCCTGAGCGTCTCCTCGAGCTGGGCGCGCAGCCGTGCGTAGACCTCCGGCTCCAGCCGGCCCGCCAGCTCGTCGAGCTGCGCCAGGACGGGAGCCGACGGCGTATAAGTGCGCGCGTGCAGCACCCGGCAGAGGAGCAGAAGATCGTTGATGGTGAGAGAGGCGCCCCGCTGGCGCAGGCGGGTGCGCAGCCGGGCCAACGCCGGGACGTTGACGGCGTCGGATTCAACACAGATCCCGGTGCGGCGCGCCTCTCTGCGAAGTTCCGCCGCAGCGGCGGTGGGCACCTGGAGCGCCAGCGGGAGGGGCAGGCGGGAGGGATGCGTACCAGCGGCAGGCAGGGCGCGGTAGAGACGGTGCGCGTGGTCGGCAGCGATCTCTGCCAGCGCCATTCCGCCCACCCCGTCGAAGAAGATGTGGGATTGGTCGAAGAGCACACTCCGCTCGGTGCGGAAGAGGGTGAGGGCGTGATCGCCGATGCCCCTATGATCCCGGCGCAACTCGCCCAGCGGTGAGGGGCTGGCGCGGAGGTCCCAGTTCACGATGATGGGTGCCGTCCGCAGAGCGGCGAGGGCGGCCTGCGCCGGAGCGGGCAGGGCAGCGCGCAGCCGGGCCTGCTCGGCCCGGGCGGTCTCGGCCAACAGCAGATCGAGGGTGGGGGCTGCCGGAGCCGAGGCGCTCGCGTCACCCTCGATGATGGCGCTCACCCAGCCCAGCAGGGTGGCAGCTGAGGGGCGGCAGAGGGTACCGAGGAAGCGCCTCCCCTCAACCTCCAGCACGCGCCCGCGCCGGTCCACCTCGACGAGGGAACCTCCACGGGTGCGGAGCAGGTCCCCTTCCTCGGGATACAGGGCCGTGGACGCCCCCCCACCAGCCGGAAGATAGAGGGGCTGGCCCGCTGCGTCCCGCTCGCAGAGGGGGAAGAGGTAGCTCTCCCCCTGCCAGATGAGGGCCACATGCCCCTTCCAGAGGGGCACAGGCTCCTTTTCCTCACTGTAGCGGGTGGGGCTGAGAGCTGCCAGCAGCGTCATCTGCTTGAGGTAGGGGGACAATTCCGCAGCCTGGCAGGTGGCGTAACGGGCGCGCACTTCGGCCCGGACCGTGGGGGGCAGCACTTCGACCTGCGCCTGGAAGAAACGCTCGAAGCGCTCCGCGCGGTGGCGTAGATAGTCCTCACCGCCGGGGGGGCACCGGTAGGGGCGCGCGGCATTCCAGGCCCGCGTCAGCACGGCATGGGAGAGCGCCTCCGCCATCCCGACCTCCCCTGCCACCTCCCCCAACAGCTTCACCAACACCCGCTCCCGCCAATCGACGGTGAGCAGATCCTCGTAGCCGTAGAGCAGCTCGATAGCGGTCAAGAGCCAGGCCGCAGCCCAGCGCACCTCATCCCTTCCCCGAGGCACGCCATCGGGGAAACAGCAGACCTCGTTGGTGTGGCGGGCCGTGTCCTCCCGCAGACCGAACTGAAGGTAGAACTGCCACGTCCCCTCGGGGAAGGCCGATTCCGGCGTCTTGCCCGCCAGTTGGAGGAGCCGTTGGTAGCCGTGGAGAACCACCGCCGGGCCGGCGATGAAGAGGCCGTAGAGCCCCTGAGGTAGCAGCCGCATCCCCTGCATGAGCGCGTGGACGTCCTCCCGGGCCTGCTCCGGCCGCACCTGCCGCCCCTTGAGGGTGATCAAGCCGCTGAGGATGAAGGCGGGGAGGTTGCCCACCGGCAGAACGCGGGCGATCTCCTCCTGGAGGGCGTGGACTTCGGGGAGGGTGAGCTGTGAGAGCCGGCTGAGGGTGGCGCTGTCGATGCGCCCCAGGGCACTCAGCGTGGCCTGCTGCGCCTGCCGAAGGGTACTCAGGGCATCGGAGCCGGGATCTGCTTCCACGGTGCTCCTTTCAGCGCACGGAGGTTACTCCGGACGCTCCGCGTTTACCACGCAGCGGAAGCCCAACTCGGCACTCTTGGCGGGGCGGGTGGTGGTGCTTTCGGGCTGCCCGAACTCCCGCGCCGTGGCCCGCAACTCCCGCGCCCGGTTGGCGAGAGAGCCGTAGGAGCCGCCACGCATGACGCGATAGGTGCCGCTCGCCGGACCGGTGGGATCCTCCCGCGGCTCCCCGTCCCCGTAGGCGTTCAGGGCATACCAGTCGGCGACCCACTCCCGAACGTTGCCCGCCAGATCGAGAATGCCGTAGGCACTGGCGCCGCCGGGGTAGCTGCCCACAGAGGCGGTACTGCTTCCCACGCGGACCAGCGAACTATCGAGGACGTCGCCCCAGGGATAGCGGCGCTTCGTCTCCGTCAAGGGATCCCAGGAAGCAGCCTTCTCCCACTGGGCCTCGGTGGGCAGCGCCACGTCCCAGCCCTGCTCCTCCCCGGCCCAGGTACAGTAAGTTACCGCCTCCTCCCAGCTGAGGTAGGTCATGGGATGATCGCTGCGGGCGGGGTTGTCGTAAGCCGTGCGGGTGAAGGGCGACTGGCAGGCACCGGCGGCGACGCAGAGCTTGTACTGGGCCGTCGTCACCTCCGTCTCGTCCATCCAGAAGGCACTGAGATAGACCTCGTGCTGGGGCCACTCGAAGGAGCGGGCGTCGGGGTCGTCCTCAGAAGCACCCATAAGGAAGGTACCGGCGGGCACGAAACGCACCCGCATCCCATCGACAGTGCGGGTCAGCACGTCCCCGGGCGCGAGGGCGGGGGTGGGCGTCGCCGTGGGGGTAGCTGTGGCGGTCGGCGTTGCGGTCACCTCGGGATCATCGATGGCGAGAGGCTCGGCAGTGGCCGTTGGGGTCGCCGTAGGTGTGGGAGTTGAGGTAAACGTCGGGGTGGGAGATGCCGTAGGCGTGGCGGTCGCCGTAGGTGTGGCGGTCGGTGTAGCGGTCGGCGTGAGCGTCCATGTAGGGGTAGGCGTGGTGGTGGCAAAGAGAAGCCTCAAGGGGGCACTCTCTCTCCCCAACAGCAGATAGACCATCCCCACCAGCAACATAATCCCGCCCAGGAGATAGAAGGGTAGCCACCGTCTCCGGGGCTTACCCTCCCCGCCCTCTTCTGCCCCCTTTTCCGCAGAGAGGACCGGTACCGGAGGCTCCGGCGGGGGCGGCGTCTCCGCCTCTAGGGGCGGTGAGGAGGACGTCCGGGCCGGCAGAATGAGCGTATCCAGGTCCGCGTCGGACCAGGCCTGACGCAGGGCCTCCACAAAAACGGAAGCCGTAGGGAACCGCCGATTGGCCTCCTTTGCCAGTGCCTTGAGGATCACTACCTCCACCGCCGCCGGCAGCTCAGGGGTGCGCTCCCGAGGCGGGATGGGCTCCTCGTTAACGTGCTTGAGCGCCAGGCTGAGGGCGGTCTCCGCCTCAAAGGGCAGGGCGCCGGTCACCAGCTCGTAGACCACCCCGCCCAGCGAGTAGATATCCGATTGGGGCGAGGCGGCTCGCGAGTCCATGGCCTGCTCGGGTGCGATGTACTCCGGCGTACCAAAGGTGCGCCCCAGTGTGACCTGACTCAGCCGGTTCTGGAGCATCGCCAGCCCGAAATCGCTCAGGATCACCTGCCCATCCGGGGCAAGGAGAATGTTGCCCGGCTTCACGTCCCGGTGGATGATGCCCCGGCCGTGGGCGTAATCGAGCGCTGCTGCAACCTGTTCGGTGATGGAGAGAACCTCCTGCGGGGTGAAGCCCTGTCCCTCTTTCCAGCGGCGGTTCATCTCGCAGCGGAGATCCGTCCCCTCGACGTACTCCATCACCATGTAGTGACCCTCGTCGTAACGGCCAAAGTCGTAGATCTGCACGATGTTGGGGTGACGCAAGAAGGCGACGGCCTGGGCCTCGCGCTGGAAGCGCTGGTTCACTCCAGGATCGAGGCGAAGGGAATGCTCCAACAGTTTGATCGCGACGTGACGGCGCAGCGCAGGTTGCAGCCCCTTGTAGACCACAGACATGCCCCCCTGGCCGATCTTTTCCAGGATTTTATACTTGCCGATAGTGCGTCCGTTGATGTCCGTGGATCTCATGATCTCCCTGTGCGCCGCCCTGCTGTCGAAAGTTAGGACTGAAAGGCCCTTTACTAACAGAGGACAGTATAGACGAGCTTGTAAGTAAGTCAATCTTTGCGCAGCTTAGTTTATTGTAGAGGGGCCGGGAGGCGCGAAGCGATCCCCCTGCCCCCACCGAGGAGGAACTGAGTGAGGGGTAACGAGGACGGCCTCTATGGGCCAGCCCGTAGGTAAATTGTTCCGTCGGGCCCCTCCCCCGGGGACGGAGCCTGGGAGCGAAAGCAGCGAGAAGGTATACGCTTGCGAGCCCTAGCGGCAGCTTCTCCAGGGAACCCATCACCGACAGCTTGACCGTCTCCGGCTCTATCCTACAATCACCTCATGAAAATCGACCTACACGTACATACCAGACAACGTTCGGCGTGCGCGCGCTCGGGCGAGCGGCGGATGATTCGCGCCGCCATCGCCGCCGGGCTGGACGCGATAGCCTTTACCGATCACGACCGCCTCGTCCCGGCGGAGCGACTCGCCGCCCTCAATGCACGCTACACGCCCTTCCGTATTTTCGGCGGCGTGGAGATCGGAACCCTGGAAGAGCACGTCCTCGTCTTCGGGGTGCACGACCTCATCCTGGAGCAGGAGGGATGGAGCTACGCCGCCCTTCACGACTTCGTTCGGGAGCGAGAGGGCTTTCTTGCCATCGCCCATCCCTTCCGCTTCGGGGAGCTAAACGTCGATCTGGAGCGCTTTCCACCGGACGCGCTGGAGCTCCGCTCTCGCAACACCCCGCCGGCGGCGGAGCCGCGCATCCGGGCGCTGGCAGCACGTCACAGGCTGGCGCTCCTCTGCAACTCTGACGCACACCGGGCCCCGCACGTGGGCAGCTACTACAATACCCTACCTGACAGGCCGGGAGATGAAGCCGAGCTGCTGGAGCTCCTGCGGGCGCAGCGGGCATGCCCCGAGGCGGTAATCCACCCGTGAAGACGGAAAGCCGTTACCTGCGCACCAGCGAAATCGCGGCAGCTGCCGGCGTCCATCCCAACACCGTGCGGCTCTACGAAGCGTGGGGCTTGCTGCCGCCCATTCCCCGCAGCCCGTCCGGCTATCGGCTCTACACCGAAGCTCACCGGGATCAGATGATTCTGGCCCGAACGCTATTGCGAGAGCCCTACCCGGGGCCGGCGCTCAAGGGTTCCGCCGTCCGGCTGGCGCAACAGGCAGCAACGGGCGACCTGGGCGGGGCGTTGGAGCTGGCCTACGCCTACCTGGGATTGGTGCGGGCCGAGCAGGCGCAGGCCGAAGCGGCGGCCGCGCTGCTGGAGCGCTGGGCCGAGGGCGCCCCGCTGGAGAGCCAACGCCCGGCCCTGCGCATCGGCGCTGCGGCCAAATTGCTGGGCGTTTCCGTCGATGTCCTGCGCAACTGGGAGCGCAACGGCCTCCTTGAGGTGCCCCGCAATCCCCAGAACAACTATCGCCGTTACGGCGCCCCTGAGCTGAGCCGGCTGCGGGTCATCCGCACCCTGGCGCGAGCGGGCTACAGCCACATGGCCATCCTACGCATGCTTCACCGGCTGGACGCGGGCGAGACGAATCAGCTCCGGCAGACGCTCGACACGCCCCGCCCCGACGAGGACATCTACCTGGCAACCGATCAGTGGCTCTCGACGCTGGCAGAGATGGAGCGCCGTGCCCACTTCGCCATCGCCCAGCTGGAGCAGATGATCGCAAGCCGGGACTGAGCCGTCGCGGAGCGCGTGGTGAAAGATTACCCGGTCTCGACGGTACGTTTACCAGAGGTGATTGGGGAGCGGTGAACAGTGGGAATGGCTGAACTTCTTACTGCTCACTATTTACCACTCACTATTCTCTCGGGAGGATCGCATGAACAACCTCGAAGCAGGCATTCATCAGGCCGTCGCCCGGTATCTACCGGGACGCAGCGTGTGCGCCATCAAAGATCGCGGGGAGTGGGTACGGCGCATCGTCGAGGTGACGCTGGATGGGGACGAGGTCGTCTTCTTCAAGCTGCACACCCACGAGGAGTGGTTCGACAGCACCGAGGAGGAACGAGAGACTATCGACCTCTTCCACGCCCACGGGCTGCCCGCGCCGGTCCTGCTTGCTACCGATACCTCCCGGGAGCTCCTGCCCCATCCCTATGTAATCCAGGAAGCGGTGGGAGGCGCACGCATGAGCGAGGTGCTGCGCCATGCCGACGAGCCCACTTCCCTGGCGATCTACGAGACGGTGGGGCAGCTCTACGCTCGGATGCACGCCGTGCACAACGATTGGGCGGGCATCTGGGCCGATATCCCCAACAAGCCCCATCCCAGCGCCTATCTCTACCGCGCCGAGATCGTGGAGGGAAGCGGCAAGCAGGCCCGCGAAGCCGGACAGATCAGCCGGGCGGGTTACAAGCGCGCCGTCGCACTCTGGGGGGCCAACCTGGAGTACCTGCAGGATCACCAGCCCGCGCTGGTCCACTACAGCGCCTTTCCCTGGACCGTACATCTGGAGCAGGAAGCCGCAAGCGCGTGGCGGGTCTCCCACCTCACCTCCCTCGGCGATATTCTCTGGTGGGACGGGGCCTGGGATGCCACCTGCCTGCTCTATCCCCCCTTCGGGGAGACCACAGCCTCCCAGCGTGCGGCCTTTCTGCGCGGATACGGCCCCGCGCCGGAGCGCAAGCGCTGCCTGCTCTACCTCGTCCTGCAACGCCTCTGCGCGGTAAGCGGCTGTTACCTCGCCCCCGCTACACCAGAGCACCACGCCTGGGCCGCCCACGCCCTCAACGATTTTGGGCAGCTGCTGGATGAGATCGAGGCGGTGACCTAGCCCCTATCCCGATAGGGGCCCTGCGGTAGGGACGCCTCGCCGAGGCGTCCGGGCCTGTGCGGGCCTTCTGTCACCGCGGGTTGCGGCGGGCTCGGCGAGCTCGCCCTACCTACCCCCATCCCGGCGTTCGCTCTCCCGGTCCAAAATCCCCAGTCCAAAATCTAAAATCCCCCAACCCTCCACTTGCCCACCAGGGTTGTAGAATAAAAGCGTAAGGTGAAGAACGATGCACCCCATCTCTCTTCACACATTCCCTGATACGAGCAAAGCAAGGAGGTTCATATGGAAGACGTTATCCTTCTCAAAGGTGCCCGGCTGCACAATCTCAAGAACGTGACGGTGGAGATCCCGAAGAACCGGCTGGTGGTCATCACCGGGATCTCCGGATCGGGGAAGTCCACACTGGCCTTCGATACGCTGCATCAGGAGGCGCAGCGTCAGTTGATGGAGTCACTGGGCCTGGTCACCGATGGGCTGACCAAGCCGCCCATCGACGGGGTGGCGGGGCTCTCCCCCTCCATCAGCGTCGACCAGCACCTCACCAACCACAGCCCGCGCTCCACCGTGGGCACCGCCACCGAGGTCTACACCTATCTGCGGGTGCTCTTCGCCCGGCTGGGCCACCGTCCCTGTCCCGCCTGTGGGGCCGACCTCGCGCCCGCCTACGATGAGGAGCCCGCCACAGTGGAGGGCGACGCCGATCCGGAGGCGGAGGCGGAGAGTATCCCCTGTCCGGCCTGCGGCGCGAGCGTGCCCGAGCTGGGGATGGCCCACTTCTCCTTCAACAAGCCCGCCGGGGCCTGCGCTACCTGCACGGGCCTGGGCACGGTCAACGAGGCGAACCTCGCCCTGCTCATGGACGAGGCGCAAAGTATCGTAGAGGGCGCCGTCCACGGCTGGGACGTGCACTCCATCACGCGCTACAGCCAGAGCCTCGAAGCCGCCGGGCGGCACTACGGCTTCGTCTTCGACCCGGCCCAACCCATCCGCGAGCTGGGCCCGTTGCAACGCGACCTGCTCCTCTACGGCGTGGGAGGCGAGCGCTTCCGGCGCCATTTCCCGGAGATCGATCCGCCCCGCACCTCGGCGACGGGCCGCTTCGAGGGGGTGGTCACCAACCTGCTGCGTCGCTACGCGGAGCGCATCCACGATCCCAACTACCGCGAGAAGATGGAGAAGTATCTGGTGCAGCAGGTCTGCCCCGACTGTGCGGGCACGCGTCTGCGCGCCGAGAGCCGGGAGGT
>NPIE01018530.1_pt2 | contig 22648 bp, 19 predicted proteins | sample 8637661 | NCBI WGS metagenome assembly NPIE01 (sample SAMN07420842, study PRJNA396082) | bioreactor metagenome | isolation source: sample BA12 brine-fed electro-methanogenic bioreactor BA | place: Japan: Kochi | collected 2016-12-09
TTCCAGCTTCCAACTTCCAACTTCTAACCCCCGTCTTCACTGTTAAATATTCGTTAAGCAGACAACCATTGTCCGGTATTCCTGTTTTGTTAATTTAGATTTGTTTTAAATAAAATCAATAAATATATTATGAAGAGATTTTTTACCCAACTGGGGATTTTTGCAATGATCCCCGCAGCATTTATCCTTTTTGCCTACCATACAGGTTCGCCAGGAGGAAGAACAGGCTCACCCGGTGATAACGGGAATACCTGTACAGGATGTCATACAGGAACAGCCACCTCTCAACTGGGATGGATATCCACCGATATTCCTCCCGAAGGGTATATACCCGGAAATACTTACATAATCACTGCTTCAGGGACACATAGTGGTGTTGTGCGTTTTGGTTTTGAGCTTACGGCTGAGGATGGATTTGGGAACAAAGTTGGGGCCTTGAGCATTCTTGAAACCGGGAGAACGCAATTGGTCAATGCCGGTAATTCAGTCACTCATACCTCAGGTGGGATTATGCCTGATGGCAATAACAATACCTGGACCATGGAATGGACTGCCCCGGATCCGGGAGCGGGCCAGGTAGGTCTGTACGCGGCTTTTAATGCAGCCAATGGCAATGGTACAACCAGTGGTGATGTAATCTACACTTCCCAGCTCTTTGTTGATGAAGCTTCAGAAGCCATGCTGACCAATGTATCGCCCGACAATGGTGGACAGGGAGAAATGCTAACTCTGACCATTACGGGGGAAAATACCAGCTTTACAGGCAACCAACCTGAAGTGGATTTGATCTATTCCGGGGATCCGGGGGAGATCGTGCCGGGGACCAATGTGGTGATCCTCAGTGATACAGAACTCGTGGCCGATTTTGAAATACCCTTTTCTGCCAGTACTGGCAACTGGGATATGCTGGTTGGAGATCTTTTACTGGAAAATGCATTTGAAGTCTACTCAACGGTTGGAATGGATGAACTGGCAGGACTGGAAAGTATAAAAATCTATCCCAATCCGGCAAGCGATCATGTAAACATCCGGAATGAAGAGAACGCAGTGATAAGCATATTCGATATGCATGGGAAATTGCTTTACGAGCTGGGAACTGGCAGTTTTACCAGACTCAGCCTGACGCATTTTGAAAAGGGCGTTTACCTTGTTAGAATGGAGAAAAAGGGATTTTCCCTCACAAAGAAACTGCTCGTGCAATAAGGGATAATAAATCCATTTTTTGCCACTTATGAGGAAAAGCTGGATTTGTTTCACTTTTTTGTTGCTGGTAAGCAACAACGGTCATGGCTTTCAGTCGAATTCGAACCAGTCTTTCACCCAGACTGTCTTGTCTTCAGGCTCATCTTTGTGCATGAATTCGTTTGTATGTTTGTTGTAGACGTAATCTTCAACCCATTTGCCGGCATTTTTCTGTACCTGTTTTACTGCATCCACGATAAACAATAACTCTTCATCGGTCATGGTAGGATGCAGGGATACCCTGATCCATCCGGGTTTCTTGGACAGATCACCTGAATTGATAAGATTGGTGATTGCATGCGAATCCTCGTAACTCACATTCAGCAGGAAATGACCGTAAGTTCCTGCACAGGCACAACCACCCCGGCTTTGTATCCCGAATCTGTCGTTCAGCAATTTTACGACCAGGTTGAAGTGTACATTTTCCAGGTAAAATGAAATTATTCCAAAACGATCTTCAATTTTATCGGCCAGTATATTCAGTTCTGGAATTTTCCTGAATTCACGGAAAGCCAGTTTTACAAGTTCTTTTTCTCTTTGTTCGATCTTATCCGTACCGATCTTTTCTTTTAGTTTAATAGCCAGCGCAGTTCTGATGGCCTGCAGGAAACCGGGTGTTCCGCCATCTTCCCTGGCTTCAATATTGTCAATGAATTTATACTCCCCCCAGGGATTGGTCCAATCCACAGTACCCCCGCCTGGCAGGTCGGGTGAATGGCTGTTGTACAATTTGGAATCGAAGATCAGCACACCTGAACTTCCGGGTCCACCCAGGAATTTGTGCGGTGAAAAATATATCCCATCCAGCTTTTCCATTGGGTTTTCAGGGTGCATATTGATATCAACATAGGGTGCAGAAGCAGCGAAATCAATAAATGCCAAACCACCATATTCATGCATGATGGCTGCCATTTTATGATAGGGGGTTTCAATACCCGTTACATTGGAGCATGCGGTAAAGCTGCCGATCTTCATTTTCCTGTCCTTGTATTGTTCGAGTTTGTTCCTGAGGTCGTCCAGGTCAACCCGCATATTTTTGTTGGGTTCCAGTTGCACCACATCCGCCATGGTTTCGTACCAGGAAGTGTGATTGGAGTGATGCTCCATATGTGTTACAAATACCACAGGTTTCTCTATTTCAGAAAGGCATTCTTTGCGGGTAAGTTTTCCGCAGGTCTTGAGCCCCAGGATACGCTGGAACTTAACTACTGCGGCCGTCATCCCGAAACCGGTGGTAATGATCACGTCATTCGGGCTGGCATTTACATGCTTTTTGATCAGCCGGTGTGCATAATGGTAACTCTTGGTCATTAGGGTGCCCGTCTCACTGGTTTCTGTATGGGTATTCCCGATGAAGGGGCCGAAGGTTTCAGTGATCTTATCCTCGATTGGCTTATAAAGGCGACCGCTGGCAATCCAGTCGGCATACAGGATCCTCTTGTTGCCATAAGGGCTGCGAAACTCCTGTTCCTGCCCGATAATATTCTCTCTGAATGGCCTGAAATAGTCTTGCATCTCCATGTTCATTGTATTAGCAGTTTTCCCGTCCCGTTTGAGTGTTCATTAATCAGTCTGTAAACATATACCCCTTGCAACAAATATGTTTCAATCACTTTTTCTTAGCTTAAAGGGCAAAAATAAAAATAAATAGCAAGTGAAATGGAAAGCAAGTCTTTTGTAGTAGGATGCTACAAGTTTAAACCCTGTAATTCAGTATTTTGTGTGTTTGTGTATAGAGGATGCAGAGAAGGCTTTATTCCGCTTTTACGATCTTTACACCGGATACTTCCAGCCGACCACCTTCAGGTACGATACTGATCCAGTCGTTGTCTTCGCTGAACCATTTGTACTGTGTCCCAAAACGGATGATCAATTCTTTTTCTGTTTCTGATGCTGGCACTCTCACCAACATTCCGCCATTTTTAGCACCACCGGAACCATAACTCATGATCACCTTGAACTCTTCCTGGCTCAGGTTTTTGGCTGTAATGATCACATAATTGTCTTTTCTGTCCTGCACCCCAACCGGTTTAAAGGTGTATTTTTTCATCTTATTGCTCTGAATGGTATCTCCTGCAACATCAATATCCACCAGGATGTTTTTGCTCAGGATATCCGTGATCTTATCGATCATCTCGACAGGGTAGGATGCTCTTGGCCTGAGTTCAGAAGCCCGGTAAAATGCATCCAGTGCGCGGTCATAGATCTTGGAATTGTAAAACTTGTCCCCATTGGCAATGGACTGGTTATATTCCCGCTCGGTGGCTTTTTCGATCTCGGCGATGTAAGTGTTGCATTTATCGATCTGGTTGATTGGATACTCATTTTTCGGGAATAACTTATTGGCGGCAACATAGGCTTCTTTAGCCTGAAAATAATCTTGCTGTTCAAAGGCATTGTCTCCTTTGGTAACTGCCCGCTCATATGCCTGCTTCCTTTCCTCTTCCATTTTCTTGAGTTCCCGTTCTACCTCGATGAGTTGTTTCTGCGGGTATTCTGCTTCAGGTTTTATTGCCAGTGCTTCCTCAAAGGCCATTTTAGCAGTTGGAAACTCATTTGCTTCGATCAGGCTGTCGCCTCTTTGGACAAGTTCAGCGAACTGCATTTCCAGTTGTTTCCGGCGTTCAATCTCCGCTAATATATCCTCCAGTTCTTTGAGCTTTTCACCCGGATATGTTTCATCCGGCTTGAGCTGTTTGGCTCCGAGAAATGCCTGCCTGGCTTCTTCGTATTTCTCTTCTTCTATAAGACGCTCACCCTTTGCCACATAGACCCTGTAGGTTGAATCCATTTCTTTCTGACGTTGCATCCGGGCATAAATGCCATCGATCTCATCTATTTTTTCCTGTGGATAGATTTCACCTGGGAAAAGTGCCAGTGCTTGTTGATATTTTTCTTTAGATGCTTTGAGCGATTCAGTCATGAATAATTCATCGGCATTTTTCAAGAGGTTTTCATATTTTTTCCGGTTGGCTTTATAGGCTGAGAGATTGGCAGTGATCTGCCGGATCTCTTCAATCCTGTATGCCGGGTATTCCTCTTCGGGCAGCACCCTGGCAGCTTCTTCATACTTTTGCATGGCTCCTTCAAAATCCTCATCCTCAAAAAGCTGGTCAGCCATGCTGATCAGTCCCTGGTAATTCTCCCGTGCTGCTTTTTCCTGGTAAAGTTCGGCCATGGTCTGATCCACCTCATCGATCCTGGCTTTTGGATAAATGGCAGCCGGCTTTATTTCAAGCGCCTTTTTGTATTCAATCTTGGCTTCAGCGAAGCGGCTGTTTATAAACATCTCATCAGCACGGGCAATGACCTGATTGAAAGCCGAATCTATTTCATCCATCCTGGATTGCTGGGAAATGTAAACATTCACTTCTTCCAGCTTTTCCCTTGGATAGTCTTCAGAAGGCAGGATTTGTGTGGCTGCCATATAATTATTCTTGGCTTCCTCAAAATTGCTCTCCTGCAGTTGCTGATCAGCAAGGCTTATCTTTTCCTTGTAAGCAGCAAACAATGCCTTGACCTCCTCCAGTTTTACTTCCGGGAGACTTTCCTGGGGCTTCAGCCGGGCAGCGTATTCAAACTGGGTGCGTGCCAGCTTCAGGTCTTTGTTTTGCAAAAACTCATCACCCCGCTTGATGGCGTTGCTGTAGTCCTGTTCTGTGGTAGTACTTTTGCGTGCAATGGCGTCGTCGATCTTTAGCAGCATCTCACTCAGGTAATTATCCTCAGGTTTGAGTTTTTGTGCCATGAGGTACTGATTTTTGGCACCACTATAATCTTTCACAATGTAAAGGCGGTCTGCCTCTTCAACATAAGCTTCGTATTGCTCGGTTTCACTGATGCGGGCTTCCAGATCCTGGATCTGCCGGACTGGTTCTGCTTCGGCCGGTTTGAATCCATTGGCAGCCTTGAACTCCTCAAGGGCTTCCCTCAGTTTTCCTTTTTTCAGGAAAAACCTTGCATTCGACATGGCCATTTTATAAGCATTGTCGGCTTGCTCAAGCTGGTAGAGGATGTTGTCGATCTCACTAATCTTTTCAGTGGGATAAGATTTGGCTGGAAAGATGTCCGAAGCTGCTTCAAAGGTTTCCCTGGCCTCTGCATAACTTCGTTCTTCCAGTAATTGATTGGCCTGCTTGATCTTTTGCTCGTAATCAGCGGTTTTTTCTTTTAATTGACTCCTGAGTTCCTTGATCTCATTGATCTTTTCTGCGGGATATTTAATATCGGGGATTACCTGCTGGGCCTGCTGGTATGCTTCGATGGCTTTATCATATTCTTGCTGTTCAAGAAAATCTTCTGCCCTGGCAATGTGCTCGGTATATGCACCACTTTTGCTGAGTTGTTCCCGTAGCAGTTTGATCGTTTGTTCCAGCCTGACTTTGGCAAACTCCGCTTCCGGGTTTAGTTGCTTGGCATACTGATAAGCTGCTTTGGCATTGATGTAGTCCCTGTTGTCAAAATAATCATTGGCCATGGCAACTACCGAATTGTAATCTTCCTTCAGTTCCTGCGCCCGAACTTCCTGGATGCCTGAAAGCACAAGGAAAACCAGCATTGTAAGCAGGCTGAATCTCATCTTGGTATAATTTAGAATATCTTGCATATGAATCATGAAATCAACGCTGTGGGTGACTGAATATTGTTAATCTCCATTAAGGATAATTCCATCTTTTATACTGAGTTTCCGGTCGGCCATATTGGCCAGTTCCTGGTTGTGTGTGACAATGATGATCGTTTGTTCTAGTTTTTTCCTGAGTTCGAAGAAAAGCTCATGCAATTCCCTGGATGATTTTGAGTCGAGATTCCCCGAGGGTTCATCGGCCAGCAATACCTCCGGCTCATTAATCAGTGCACGTGCAACGGCAAGACGCTGCTGCTCGCCACCGGATAATTCAGTTGGTTTGTGTTTGATCCTTTCACTGAGTTTCAGCAAATCGATCAGGTTCATGGCCTTCTCACGGGCTGTCTTTTGACTGTCCCCTGCAATATAGGCCGGAATACAAACATTTTCCAATGCAGTGAATTCCGGTAGCAAATGATGAAACTGGAATACAAAACCAATGTTCCGGTTTCTGAAGTCTGAAAGCTTCTTTTCGCTAAGATCGAGCGGGGAAATATTATCAAACAACACTTTACCCCGTTCGGGTTTATCCAGCGTACCGATGATTTGCAAAAGCGTAGACTTGCCAGCGCCGGAAGCTCCCACAATGGAAACGATCTCGCCTTTGCTGATTTCCAGGTTGATACCTTTCAATACCTCGAGTTCTCCGAAGGATTTGTGAATGTCTTGTGCGCTTATCATACAGAAAAAGCAAAGATAATAAATTCATTAGATTAAATTATTATAATAAATTTGCAGATCAGGATACAATAAAACAATCACAATGAATTTACACGAATATCAGGGAAAATCGGTTTTAGCAAAATACGATGTGCCGGTGGCTGAAGGTTATCCGGCTTTTTCAGTCGATGAAGCAATAGAAGCTGCGGAAAGATTAAGACAGGAGACCGGCACCAAATTCTGGGTGGTAAAAGCACAGATCCATGCCGGCGGTCGTGGAAAAGGTGGTGGCGTGAAACTCGCCAAATCAATGGATGATGTGCGGGAATTGTCGGAAAAGATCCTCGGCATGAACCTGGTGACACCCCAGACGGGAAAGGATGGTAAGCTGGTTCACAAGATCCTCATCCAGCGGGATATGTATTATCCGGGTGAATCAGAAGTAGAGGAGTTTTATCTCGGTGTTTTGCTGAACAGGACCACCGGAAGGAATATGATCATGTATTCACCCGAGGGCGGAATGTCAATTGAGGAGGTGGCAGAAAAAACCCCACACCTGATCTTCAAGGAAGAGGTTGACCCTTCGGTGGGATTGCAGGCTTTTCAGTGTCGAAAAGTAGCTTTTAACCTGGGTCTGAGCGGACAGGCTTTCAAGGAAATGGTGAAATTTGTTAAAAAGCTTTATGCTGCTTATGAGGGTTCCGACGCAAGCCTTTTCGAGATCAATCCCGTGATCAAATCATCGGATAACAAAATATTTGCAGTTGACTGCAAGGTAAGCATCGACAACAATGCCCTGATGAGACATCCTGATATTGCTGATATGCGGGATACTTCGGAGGAAGATCCCATCGAAGTGGAAGCCAGCGAATTTGATCTGAGCTACGTAAAAATGGATGGCAATGTGGGCTGCATGGTAAATGGTGCTGGACTGGCCATGGCAACCATGGACATCATCAAACTCTCGGGCGGGGAGCCTGCAAACTTCCTGGATGTTGGCGGCACAGCCGATGCCAAAAGAGTAGAAGAGGCCATGCGCATCATCCTGAAAGATCCTTCCGTGAAAGCCATCCTGATCAATATCTTCGGCGGTATTGTCCGCTGTGACCGGGTTGCCCAGGGCGTGGTGGATGCATACAAAAACATTGGAAATATCCCGGTACCCATCGTGGTGCGCCTGCAGGGAACCAATGCCGAAGAAGGCAAGCAACTGATCGATGAATCCGGACTGAAAGTACATTCTGCCATCAAGCTGCAGGATGCTGCAGAACTGGTTGGTGAAGTGCTTAAGTAGAAGTGTTTTCGTTTCAGGCTTCCGGGTATGAAAAGCATGTCTTCCAGATTTATTTCCCTTAATTTTGTGTCTCACAAAAGATAGAATGGAAGTAATAGTATAATGAAAACTCGTCTGTTATCATAGATGGTGACCATGTAACCTTGTGTATTACCATGGATCATCCGGATGCTGTGGTTGATGGGTTAACCATCAGGAATGGATACAATCCCTCTAATTTTGGCCGAGGGGTTTATATTTACAGGGGGAAAGTGCAAAACTTAAAACCTTCTTTGTCGGGATTGTTTTGTATTGATCCTGAACCCTGAAGAGCAGGTGTTTTTTTAGGTTGATAAAGAGAAGTAACTCCGTTCTTGATACGATGTTCATACGTAGTTCATACGATTAATTACGTATAAACTACGTATGAACTACGTATTAACTACGTATTAACAACGGACAAAAAGCGAAGGAAGTAAGGAGAGGTCAGAGGTTTCGGATTCCGGGTTTCGGATTTTGGGTTTCGGTAATTCACAGATTTACACAAATACATCTGCAAGAATCTGAGACTCCATCAGGGTTTATATGTGGAAGGTAAATTGCAGGAAGCAAGCCTTTGGCAGGCTTGGAAGGCATGATTTCAGTTCATGTCTTGGCCTGGATTGATTGAAGGCAGCTTATAGCTTACAGTAAGGATGCTTTGATTCATCATCCCTAAGCGGGGTATCAGGGCCTTGACCCGCAGGGGGCAGTTCTTTTCTTTTTTAAAAGCTTTCCCTGTATCAATGATCTTTTGAATGACTTTTTTTTTGATGATCATGATATTTTTTAGTACCATAAGCACCCGCAAAAAGCAGCATTAGTAAAAGTCCTTCACCAATTGGGGCTCCACTTCCAACCGGTCCACCATTGTCACTTGGGTTGCCTGGAGGATCTGGAGGCGCTCCTGGATCTTGTGAAAAGAGAGGTTGGATAAGGAATGCTGTTGAGATCAGTATTGCAAAAATGTACTTTTTCATATTGTCAATATTTTTATTTGTTATCAAATTTCCTGGTATGAAACCTTGCTTGTAAAAATGCCCTTCTCATGAGTCAGTTTAACAACATAAATCCCGCTTGAAAGCCCGGGTAGGGGAATCGATTGTTGCCCACTGGCGACCTGGTCTGAAAAGATGAGTTGACCGCTGGTGTTAAACACCTGAAGCAATGATGCGGACATGGCTTGCCCGGGAGTGTTAAAATACAATTGCTGTCCGCTGAAATATGCAACAAAATCATCCAGAGGGAATTCCTGCACCGACGTAGCATTTTTAATTTGCACCTTAAAGCGCAGGGGGTCATTTTCAGGATCAGACATAAAAACATATTCAGGGTTTGTGCGGACATTGATACTGCCTCCTGTTAAATCATCAAGCAGAATAATTGAGGTTTCTGGCCCGAAGCTATCCATGGAAGAAAATTCCAGTCTGACAGTTTCCGGGACACTCAGCTCAAAGCCCAGTTGAATGGTCTTGTCTTCCACAACCGGCGGAATGCTGTTGATGGAGAGCTTGTAATTATCATCTGAATAGCTGTAAAGCTGGGGAGAATCACCAAGGCCGTATAACTTAGCCGCATCCCAGTTACCGTCAAAATTTTCTGTTGCTGATTCATGATACTTCAAAACGATCTCATCACTGTAATTTTGTGTTATTGCTTTTATCCTCAATACATTTATATCATCACCTGTGATTTTTAGAAAACCCTGATTGCTGTGAAGGCGCACCTGGTTATCCATTGATAGAGAGGGTGAGGCTGCACTTGATTGCACCATGAAAGATTGTCCTACCGGAACAATATTTGAACCGTTGTTTGCTCCTGTTCCTCCAACATAAGAAGCCCAGCTTCCTGATGATGCATTCCAAACCCATATAGCATCGTAGAGGTTTGTTTTCGTCCATCCTGAACCTGCATCCCAATCTATGGCAGAAGGATAAGGATTGGGTACCAATTGGTGATCCCCGGAAGTTGTTGACATTGTTGCTGCATCAAATGCACCATTGTTCATAGGTCCGGAAAAGGAATATGTTTTGCTGGAGGCTGGATAATAGATCAGGTATCCCTTGTCTGCATAAAGCTGAGTGTTTGTTGGGGTTCCCAGGGCATTCCATACCTGGTTTTCAGCATCAAATTCATATAAATAGGATCCGAGGAAAAGGCCGGATAAGGGGTTGGCATCCTGGGTTAAGGGGACGGATACTGTATGGTAGCTGTTAGCTTCAAGGTTTGTGCTGCCAGTAACATATCGCTCGATTGTTGCATTGACCCTCTCCGAATTATGCAGGAGTGAACCAGTTCCACTATTATCAGATTCGATGATCAGGCCTGTGGTTTCGCTTCTCAAATCTGCATTGACCTCAAATTTACCCGTTGGGTTTATTGTAATGCTTCCGCCTTCAATAATATCAACAAGTTTCGCTGTTGCCGTGAGATTTTCTGATGAAGTGATGACAGGGTAATTGGTAAGGCCATCCGGAATTACTACAATGTCCGTATAGATTGGTAAACGTGAAACATCCCAGTTGCCTGTATTATTCCATGTATTGTTTGTTGCACCTGTCCAGTTAATATAGCTTGTAACGTCCACATTTCTTAAAAACGGATAACCGTTATTTGTCGAACCATCAATATCCCAGGTATTGGTAAAATCAAATCCGGTAAGATTGGATTGTTGCTGCATTTGTGTTGTTGTATAACCGGTTCCACCAGCCGAGCCAGTCTGCTGTGAAGTTTCGGTATCCCAGTAGGAGTTGTTTACCACCCCTGCATTTCCTCCATTGCCAAGATGGCCCACCAGACCGCCAAACAAAGTGGCATTAGGGTTATTGTTTGTATTTACATGACCGGTTGAAAAGCTCCTAGTTATACTGCCTCTTAGATCAGTACAGCCTGCGAGACCGCCAATGCGCAAAAAGGTACCCGAAGCCGGAACAGTGACTGATCCTCTGGCAAAGCAATCAACCGTGTTTCCTTTTTGGTTACAGCCTACCAGGCCGCCAATTTTGTCGCCACCGCCTCCTGTAACACCTTCTACGTTGATGTTAGCCCAGCACTGGGAAACTGTCGGGTTATCGGTGCCGCCCGGAGTTTCCTGGTAACTGTTGTTTGCGCCCACCAGCCCGCCTGTAGCACCGTTTCCCTTCAGGGTTCCACTCCCGGAGGCCGAACTGTTCTCAATCAGGGTGTAAACATCTCCACGTACTCTGCCAACAAGGCTTCCTGTACCACGTGCACCGGTGATGTTTTGAACATTGATCAGTTCCACATTTTGTATCACTACCGGGTGTGCCTCAGTTCCCCGGCCTATACAACCAAAAAGTCCGACTTCTGGTTCAGCAGAGCGATTAATGAATAAATTCGAAATGTTATATCCATTACCATCATAGTTACCACGGAACCTTTGATTATCAGCATCATTGCCAATTGGATCCCAGCCATCCCCGCTACCATAACCAGACAAATCAATATTGGCAGTTTGTATAAAATAAGTGCCGTTCGAGAGGTGATTACGCACCTCGTTCAGATCAGCCGCATTTGCAACCTGATATGGGTTTCCTGAAGATCCGTCTCCTTCGGGAAATTGCCCCAAAGCATTATTGTTCAGACCGGAAAAGGTCAAAGCCAAGACCAGTAAAAAAAATATTTTTCTCATCGTTAATAAGGTTTGGTGATTGTATAATTATAGCAAAATGAAGATGTTTCGAAAAAGTATAAGTCCCGCATAACTTATTTGTGATAACATATTGCTAAGTTAAATGTTTTAACATTAAAAATCAAGCAAATATGACAAAATATATTCATGCCTTTTGCTTTCATTTTTCCACCGGCGTCAGTGCCCCCTCATTCCAGTTTGCTCCATGTTTCATGTCCGATTCCGAATTCTGAATCCTGGTAGCCCTGAAGAATTTTGAATTCCTCATCCGAAGGCACATGAAATTTTGACGGACAGAGACCTCTTTTTCCTTCTCCGCTTGAATATTGCATGAGTTCATCTCACTGGTAAAGTCCTCCATATCTGTTATAGTTCTCTACATTGTTGTCATAGCAATATTTCTCGATCTTTCAGTTATTTGTGTGCTCCTGGCTGCTGTTGATCATTTGTCCTGCATCCAGGTTTTCCCTTAACCAGCATTGATCGCCAATCAGGACAGTTTGGCAAGTTTTACCGAGCTGTTCAATACTTTCAAGCTCTGGACAGGCCTTAATATTTCGGGGTCCACTCCATTAGCAGGACCGGACTCATCCGTTTTGTTGCACCCCCGGAGCATGAGAAAGAAAGCTGACAGGACAACGAAAAAAATATTCGCATTATCCAAGGTGCATAACGGAAGATTAACAAAGGACTTATTCTTTTTCTTTATTGATTGATTGATTGATTGATTGATATCCTTTACAGGGATCAATATCGTTCCTGGTCATTCTCATCATCTTGTTTATGCTTAAATTCTTTTATCACCTATGCAGACACACCGGTTACCAGTGTGTAAATTCTGACGTTTTCTGTTGCCACTGCACCTGCGGTCACCACTGCATCTTTTCCAATGGTGACTCCTTTCAGTACTATGGTGCGAGCAGCAAGTCACACATCATCGTTCTATCACAATTCGAGCCATTTCTTAATAAATAGTAATTCGTGCATTCGTGGCTCCAAAATTTAGCACGCATTTTTTTAAGCCACCATACAACCTTTTTGCCTCCTTTAAGACCAAAGCAACATACTTTGTGTATTTTTATATAAAATCCACGGGCAATTGGATATCGATATCAAACATCATACGCAGGAAGAAATAATCTCAGGTTGTATTAGGAAAGATGCAGAATCGCAAAAGCAATTGTATTTTCTCCATTCAGATGAAATGTTCTCCACTGCCTACAGGATACTGGGGAGTGAACACATGGCAGCAGATGCGCTGCATGACTCATTTCTTTTGATCTTTAAGGATATCAAAAAGCTGAGAAAACCGGGCTCACTTCGGTCGTGGATCAAAAGCATCGTGATCAATGTTTCTCTGAAAACTTTACAAAGACACAAACGAATACAATATGTGGATGAGCCGCTTAGCATGGATACACAGGTTTCCTATGATCCTATGGATGGTGAACACATTGAAAAAGCGATCATGAGTCTTCCGGAAGGATACCGGCTCGTGTTTTTGCTTGTGGAGGTGGAAGGCTACCGCCATGCTGAAGTAGCTGATATTCTTGGGATATCGGAGGGGACCTCCAAATCACAACTGTTTTATGCCAAACAGAGTTTGAGAAAGATGTTAAAGGAAGAATAAGCCATGGACAAGAGGGAAGACATATTCAATGAATATATCGAAAGGCTGCCGCTTCGAAATGCACCTGATGAAGTCTGGGATCGTTTGCAAACCTCCATGTTTCAAGTTGAGGCCTCACAGATGCCCATGCATTATCCGCCTGTTTCTTTGTGGCATAGAATTGATGAAAGCCAGAAAAAAACCATGTGGAGGCGGAAGACAATGCGCTGGTCAGTGCTGGCACTCATGCTCCTGCTTCTGGGAAGTGCCGCTGTGCTGAACTGGCCGGAAGCCCCATCCAAACCTGCGGATAACGACAGTGCAGCAAAACAGGCTGCATCCGCAAATCTTGACGAAGAAGAAAATGATGTCCGTGGTGAAGAGATCATCAATATTCCCGGAAAAACTTCCTTTGTAATGATACAAAGGCTTGACCCTCCTCATGCCGGGAAAAAGTCCCTGCCTTCCAGGATACTGTCCGAACCGGTTTTGGAACCGGCAGGCCATGAAAAGCTTCGCATGATGGAATCTCTAAATGCTGCTTTGCTTTCACGGGGGCTTGAAAATCTGAGTTTCAGACAGGATCCGGATGAGTGCAGTCCCTTTTATGCAGAAAGAAGCATGCAGTTCGGACTTTCCTATGAATATCAGATTTTTGCTGATCCTCCGGCCTACATAAATTCCCAGATGAGATACTGGCAGAACCTGGCTTTGAGCACCCGGATCAAGTGGAACAGGTTCTTCCTTGAACCAGGTATCGGCCTGGCCCTTTCCCGCGACAGGATCAACTGGAATTTTGATTTCTTACGTAAAGAAATTGTGGATTCCTATGTTTATGTGGATTCGGTCCACTATGATCCTGCAACCGGAGAAACTACTTATTATACTTCCATTGTGGAAGTGTATGATTCAATCCCTCACACTGAACACAGAACAACCTACCAGAATCATTTATATCTGCATATTCCGTTCAGGACAGGTATATTGCTTAATGACGGAAGAAAGTTTGATTTCGGTATAACAGCAGGCATCGTTTATAATTTATTAATGCGTTCCAATGAAGTGAGTGTAACTGCGTTTGAGCCTGAATCCCGGACAACAAGTGTGAACCTCCTGAAAACCTCTCGCCTGGAAAACAATTGGAGACTGTCATTCGGCTTACATGCTGAATGGAAGATGAGCCAATCATTGAATGTATACTTTGCCCCCTGCATAAACTATTATTTAAATTCTCTATACCAGGATAAACAAAGGTCAGGATCACTTTCTTTTGGATTACGATGTGGTATTTATTTGAACTAAAATACAACCAAATGGGTGAGCAATTGACCTAAGAACAAACGAAACTGTTGAATTAAAAACTAAAATAATGAAAACAATAAAGATATTGTTGCTTTTGATGCTGAGCCCAATCTTGTTATTGGCACAGTACAATGCCATCCTTCCTGAACACTCAATTGATAAATCACAGTTTCTTCCTCCGGCCGATACAAATTACATCCCTTCCCGCGACGCATGGGACGTAGTCTTTAGTCATAGTTTGCCATACTGGGACTCATTAAATTGCACTGGCCCTGAAACTGACGGGGAATACTATTATGTAAGTTCATGGAGATTTCAATACATAAATAAGTTTGATATGGATGGAAATCACATTGAAACGTTTTTTATTCCTCATGTTGGCTATCTGCGTGACCTGGCCTATGATGGAGAATACTTCTATGGTTGTGATGACTGGAAAACCCAGAAGCTATTTAAGATCGACATGGAAAACAAAGTTCTGATTGACACCGTACCGCTGGGTTTTTCAATCCGGGGGTTGGCCTATGATGATGATCTGGATGTTTTTTATGCAAGTAATCTTATGGACAGCATTAAATGCATTGATCGGCAAGGTAATGTATTATACCAGTTCCCCCGAGGAAGCTGGGACTGGCTTTATGGACTTGCCTATGATAATTGGTCAAAAGGCGGACCCTATTTGTGGGGATTCTTCCAGGAGGGCCCAGGCAGGGCAAAGCTGGTGCAGTATCAGCTTCCTGAAGGCATTGAAACAGGTTTTACCTATGATGTGACTGTTCACCTGCCAGGAGGTGATTGGTCCGGGGCAGGTGGTCTTTTTACCCACCAACCCGATGATAGGGATGATATTGTCATTATCGGGGGGATTATTCAGAATCATACCCTCTTCGGGCTGGAACTGGGACCGGGAAATCCAGCTCCCCAGCAGTGCAATCCAGCCATCGACCTCGAAGCGGAATTAAAAGATAGTACGGATGTGTTCCTGAACTGGTCTAATCCCAAGTACAGTGTTTTAAAAGAGGATTTTGAATCAGGGACTTTCCCTCCACAAAACTGGAAAGCCAATACACAGGGATGGGGCTGGCATAATGAGCTGCCAGGGTTTTTTGACTGGAATGTACCTGATTGGAGTTCAGATTATGCAGTCACAGCCAGTGATCCGGGAAATCCCGATGGATGTTGTGACTACCTGATCACACCTACTTTCTTCCTCGACAGTGTTCACGAATATGTTCTGATGTTTGATTCTTATTTCGATGGTTCCAATAATCAGAGTGCTTACCTTGAATACAGTTTAGACGATGGCCAGACCTGGCAGGTTTTTCACAGCATGGATGCGGATTCCGTTTGGAAAAGAATTGAAATTCCACTCGACACGGTCACGGCTAATTTTATCATCAGCCCGGTACGTTTTGCTTTCCATGCTGATGATAATGGTGATATTGGCTCAGGATGGGCAATTGATAATGTTGTGATCTATAACAAGGACCGCAACCTGGAAGTATGGGGATATGAAGTATACCGCGATGGTGTAATCAGCCATTTTGGAATGATCCCTGATAATTCTTTTCTGGATGATGAAGTTCCTGGAGGTATACACCAATATCATTTAAAAACTTATTTTGCTGACTGTAGTACTATTTCAGACAGTATTCTCATTGAAGTACCTCATAACACACCGCCGTTTCCCTGCCTGCCTCCCGAAAACCTGGCTGCGGCAGTTGTAAATAACTACGATGTGGAACTCATATGGGATTCACCTTTTAATAGCTTTGATGCAGATGCTTTATCACCTCACATCGAAATAAACCCGCAAGCCGGGCTTGTAAAAAGTTCACGCTCAGGAAGAGCTGCCTGGGATGTGCAGTTCGATTTTCCACTTGTTGCAACACAAGGTGAAGCCGGAGCGGAAAGCGATGGTAACTTTATTTATACCACTCGATGGAATGGAGCCCGCTTCTTCAAATACGATCTTTCGGGGAACATGCTCGATACGATCCTCATTCCCGGTGTAAACAGTATCCGTGATATGGCTTATGTGCCCGAAACAGGGTATATGTATGCTACAAATGTGACCAGCCAGCTTTTTATCCTTGATATGGATAATGAAAGTCTTGTCGGGACACTGAGTATTCCGGATGCGGCACGAGCCATTGCCTATGACCATGACCTGGATGCATTTTATGTGAACAATTGGTCGTCGGATATTATGCTTGTTGACCGGCAAAGCGGAAACCTTATTTCAAGCTTTCCATGCGGAAGTTATGGTAATTATTATGGTTTTGCTTATGATGGATGGTCAGATGATGGTCCTTTCCTCTGGGGATTCAGCCAGGATGGTCAGCAATATGCTACCCTGGTACAGATACAATTGCCAACCGGGATAGAAACCGGATTTTTCTACGATCTGTCATATCTGTCAAGTAGTGGATCCGGGGCTGCAGGAGGACTATTTACGCAGGAGGATCTTTTTGCTGGAACTGTCACGCTGGGCGGGGTAATTCAGGATGAGTTAGCTTTTGGGCTGGAACTGGGTGAAGCCCAGATGGATTACCTCCTGGCTGGCTACAATGTTTATATGGACAGTACCCTGCATAATGAGGATTTAGTTGAAGACAATACATACTACATACCTGGCCTTGATCCGGGTGTATACACTTTTGAGGTAACGGCAGTTTATCAGGATAGCCTTGGCAACGAAATCTGTGAATCTGAAAAGGAAGGTCCGGAGCGGGTTTTTATTGGTCTGCCTGGATACATCCTTGGAGGGAATGTTTTTGCAGAGAATCAGAAACTGGATATTGGACATGTGGATGTGTTTGAATTTGAATATGAAACCATTATAAACGAATATTCTACGAATGTGGATGAATTGGGATATTACTTCCTGATAGATATGTATCCGTCCGATTATATGATTCATGCCCAACCTGTTTCGGGATCGGCATATTATGATGAATTTATACCCACCTATCTGGGGGATGTTTATCATTGGGAACTTGCAGAAATTAAGGCTTTTGAGAACAACAGTTACAACAATGATATCAAGCTGATCAAGCTTCAGCCATGTGAAACAGGTGCTGGTAAGATCAATGGTAATGTCATTGAAACCTCCTTATACAGGGGAGATCCGATTGAGGGATCCCAGGTATTGTTACTGAATGCTGAAGCCCAACCCATTAAAATTGATTATACCGATGAAAGTGGCTTCTTTTTATTCGATAACCTTGCATACGATACCTACAAGGTGCTCGTTGAAATTGCCGGAAAGTCTATGGAACCCGTTGCTGTGAGCCTCAGTGAAACCAAACCCGAAGAAACAAGCATGAACTTACTGGTGGATGATGACCATATATACCTGGGTGTGAATACTGTACTGCCTGATGGCGTGGAATACATGAGCAACATATATCCCAATCCGGCAAGTGATATTGCTGCAATGAGTATTTCTGTAAAAGAAAACCAGTCCTTAAACCTGAAAATTTATGATATCAGGGGGAAATTGATCAGTACAGAACAGCATAATCTTGCTAAAGGATTGAATGAAATCAGTATCGGACTGCAGGAGCTTGAAATCGGTGTTTATTTTATCCGCTTTCATTTTTCCAGTAAAATCAATCTGTCAAGAAAACTCCTCATCAATAAATAGTATTAGTTATAATGTGACGCTTTTCAATAGGCCGGTATAATGCCGGCCTTTTTTATGCTTTTATCTGAGCGCTAATTTTTGTATCTTGCTTGTCTGGATATATAAAAGCCAAACCCAATGAAAAAATACCTGGTAATTCTCTTGATGGTCATTACGGCCCAGTTTGCTTCAAGCCAGAACTTTCTTTCCGATACAAAACAATGGAATGTCAGGAATTATTTCTGGGGATCAATTACAACAGAAATATACTGGATTGAAGGCATAGGTAGCAGCTCAGGACTACTCCATGCTTTTTATATGGACTGTGTTTTTGATATCGGCTATGATTTGCTCTGCTACTACAATAACGAAGAACTGATGTATATTAAGGAAAATGAAAATGATTGTTTTCAAACATCGGTCGGCATAGGCAGCATTGATGAGAAGATGAGGATAAAATTAATGCCCAATCCTGCCTCGGAATTTATCATGCTTCAAATTGATCAAACATTCGATAATTTGCATTTTCAGCTCATTGATGTCCGTGGAGTAATTGTATTACATGGCATGATACATATGGAACAGAAGAAGATTGGGCTATCGGCCCTTGATCCGGGGGTTTATTTTATCAAATTTGAACAGCCGGGAGTGCCGGTATTGAAATTTCTGAAATATTGATTTCAGCAAATAATTACTTCATTTTTGCATTTCATCGAATTAGTCTTATTTTTGAATTCCCTGTTGCCGGTCTGACATGTAGCAGGTTTTAGGAGGGAGTAATTCTATGAAACATTCTGATACCAAATTCGAAGCAATAATATTTGATCTGGACGGTACCCTCGCCGATTCCATCGAGGACATCGGGGATGCCATGAACAGGGTGTTACAGAAACAAGATTTCCCTACGCACTCAATCGAAAAATATAAATATTTTGTGGGCCGGGGTCTCCGGAACCTCGTCATTGAAGCTTTGCCTGAGAAAGCAAGGAAAGAGGAATTGATCGAAGAATTCAACCAGGCCATGCTGGAAGATTATGGAAAGAACTACCTTGTAAAAACAAAGACCTATGAAGGCGTTCAGGAGGTAGTCAGCAGATTGAAAATGAATGGCTTTAAACTGGGAGTGCTTTCAAACAAAGCAGATGCGATGACACAGAAAGTAGTGAAAGAGCTGTTTCCCTCCGGTACTTTTGATATTGTCCTGGGCTTAAAAAAGGACATGAAACGCAAGCCGGATCCCGGTGGAGCCCTGATCCTGAGTGAGGCCATGTGTGTTGAACCTGAAAATATTGCCTATGTGGGTGATACGGATACGGACATGCAAACGGCAAAAAATGCAGGCATGATCGCCTTTGGTGCCTCCTGGGGTTTCAGGACGAAAGAAGAACTCCTGGATAATGGTGCTGATCATATCCTGTATCATCCAGAGGATCTGCTGAACTTTTGTTAATTCTGCAAAATGCTTATTCTGGTATTTATTGAACTGTCAAAATTGCCACTAAGGCACTAAAGCACAAAGAATCACAAAGACAAGGTAATATTCAGATAGCGGCTTAGGCCAGCCTGGGGCCTTTGAGTTTATGTGGCATAATAAAGTTTTCTATTCAAGCTCCAAACTTGACAAATTCACATAGAATTTATTGATTTTTACTTTGCCTTAGATTATTATTGTAAATTTTGTATAGAATAAAAATGATATTTATGAAAATTGAGGCAAATTCAGTTGAAGAATACATCATTTCAAACCGGGCATGGCAGGCGAACCTGATCCTGCTTCGTGCAATCCTTCGTTCTGCATCTGTTAAGGAAAACATCAAATGGGGAATACCGGTTTATACGGTCAATAACAAAAACGTGGCAGGAATGGCTGCATTTAAACACTATGTTGCCATCTGGTTTTTCCAGGGTGCTTTGCTTAAGGATGAAAAAGGGGTATTGGTCAATGCGCAGGAAGGAACCACCAAAGCCTTGCGGCAATGGCGTTTTAGCTCTTTTGAGGAAATTGAGGGGCAAAAAGAAGATATCCTGGTTTATTTGAAAGAAGCCATAGAAAACCAGCGACAGGGGAAGGTGATCAAGGCACAAAAGAATAATATCCTTGTCATTCCCGCTGAATTGAAGGAGGCATTGCAAAAGGATGCCAGCCTGAAATTGTCTTTCAATCAATTTTCTTTATCCCTGCAAAGAGAATTTGTAGATCATATCGCCGGCGCAAAAAAGGAAGAAACCCGCCGCCGAAGGCTAAAGAAAATCATTCCCATGATTAGGGATGGAATGGGCCTGAATGATAAATACCGGAAATAATTTGTTGTTTTTTGTTGATCCTTAACCTGTTTTGCTTTTTGGGTTTGATTTTTGCGGTATTGTTGATAAAGTAAACTTGAACATAAAAGAGTCATGGTAAAAAGAGATTTTGATACACTTTCAGAGGCAACCAGTACGCTGATGAATGAAGGATATACAGAAAACTTCAGGGCAGATGAGGAATATATCCTGGCCCTGTCATCTAAAAAGAAATACCAACCTGCTGACCTGCGCATCACCGAAAGGTACCGGTTTGAGGGACAAACCAACCCGGCCGATTCCATGGAATTGATGGCCATCAGGGCCAATGATGGTACCCGTGGAACACTGGTCATGTCATATGGGGCGAAACATTCACAAAATGTGGAATTGATCAGGGAAATAAAAAGCGAGTAAGCTGATTTTTCTACACGTTTTCAATGACTTAGTCAGTTTTGATAAGATGGCATAATTTTTTCGAATTAATTGGACAAAACCATTAAATCAAATCAATTATGTTACTGGCAGAAATTATTTTTTCAATTGTTGTTGCTTTATTAATTGGAATCCTGTTTTATTACGGGTTCAAATACTCCGGACCCTGGGACAGCTTCTGGAGTTTTCTACTCATACTCCTGCTTGCAGGTCTGGCAGCAAGTGCATGGTTGGAACCTGTCGGCCCTTTGTTTTATAATATAGCCTGGGTGCCGATACTCTTTGTGATCCTGTTGTTTGCAGTATTCCTTGCCGCAGCTTCTGAACCGTTGAATAAGCGAAGGATTGAATTCAGGAATGCACCACCTGAGGCTGAGCCTGACCGTGCGGATCCCGCCGGTGCCACGCTTGGGTTCTTTTTCTGGCTGTTTCTGATGTTCCTTATTTTTGCGGTGATCTTTGGATCGTTCTGGTAGTTACTGGCATTTGGTCATTGGCTATTGGCTTGTACGCTTTTCATTCATCCTCAGGCAATTGAAAAATGGACAATGTCGAATTGACAATGGACAATTGTAAGAGGGCTATTGGCTTTTGGCCATAGCTGTTAGCTGGAACCTGCCAATAGCCAACGGCCAAAAGCAAAAGTTGCTTTCTTCAAATAAAAAAGCCCGCCGTCGCTAAAGCTATGGCGGGCGAAGGTGGAGCTGGAGGCTCCCGAATTCCTTTTATACTGAGCTGAAAATAAGATTGATATGAAAAAATATATTCTTAGGTGGCCGAATAGGTGGCCGATTTGCGCTTGAAAAGCTCAGTCAGTTTAATATTTGTTTAACAATACTTTTGGGGTATTTGTAATTTAATATTATTGTTGTGAGTTCTGGATCATTTTCAATGAAATTCCAGTGTTTCCCATCATCTTGAGAGGTTGCAATTATTGAGTAAGAATTCGCAAAATCAACAGCTTTTGCAGATTTGGTGTAAATTTGATAATCTACAGAATATATTAGATCGTTTTCATAAGAGGCAAGATGATTAATACTATCAATATCAATTGAATAATTTTTATTAAAGGATTTTAGATATGGTGAGGACGTGCTAATTATTGAGATGTAATATTCTTTTGCCTCTTCAATAGTGTTGATGTCAGGTAGGTTGTCTGCCATATACTGAAATATTCCTGGATTCAAATATTTAATGGTATTCTCAAAATTGCCTTGCAAAATCCCTGAAGCATACATTATAATTTGGTTTGTAATCGAATCATTGATCCAGCTATTATCTATACTTACATCATTGTTAGGCTTAACATTGGTTAAACCCTGCTGGTCTTTAATGGTGTCATTACTTTGGGAATAATTAATTTGACTGTCCTTACTTCCATTGAATAGCATGATGTAAGAAACGATAGTTATGGAGGAAATGTAAATTATTAAAAATGTAAAGGGCTTAGGTGTATGAGCATTTGTAAATAATTTCATGATATTACCAATTATTGTTGCTCCGACAATCATAAAAAAGAACAATATCAGGGGTGAATACCAATGTTCAATAAATCCATAAGCAATTAAAAATCCTGGGATTATATATTTTGATGATCTTGCAACAAAAGATTCTCTAAAACCAAAAAGAGTAAAGTGATTTGCAGACAGTAACACCAATGAGGCAAAAACGATTAGCCAGATATTGATTCCCCAAATTTCCATAACATGTATATTTTTTAAAAGAAAAAAGGCATGCCCCTACTAATCTACAACGACAGGCTCGCCAAAGCCCACAGAGATAGAAGTTCGAGACACACCCTTGCCGGTGCGCCCTACCTCTTCTCTGTTTGAATAATTGGCGATTCGTCGTTGAGAAGCAATGACACTATGCTTTATAAATAGTCGACCCTTAACAACTTC
>NPIE01015785.1_pt1 | contig 22640 bp, 19 predicted proteins | sample 8637661 | NCBI WGS metagenome assembly NPIE01 (sample SAMN07420842, study PRJNA396082) | bioreactor metagenome | isolation source: sample BA12 brine-fed electro-methanogenic bioreactor BA | place: Japan: Kochi | collected 2016-12-09
ATCTTGCGGTATTTGCCGGCGATGCTACCGTCTGTGTCGAAAACGACGGCAGTGTTGTGATAAAGGCCAGGAGCACGTTTTTCGAATATGGTCGATATGATGACGATTTCATGTTCCTTGGCGGCTTGAGACAGTATTTCGGTACTCGGCCCTGGAATCGGTTCGGCCGTGGCAAAGGAGTTGAAATCTTCATTCTGGCAAAAATACGGACCTAAATGTAACTCCGGCAAAACGGCTAAGTTAGCACCGGATTGTTTGGCCTCTTTGATTAAGTCGATCGAAAGATTTAAATTGCCGGCTTTGTCGGCGTTACAAGGTTGTTGAATCGCGCTGACGATGATGTTCGAGCTCATGATTATGATGTATGACTGCGGTTCGGAAAAATCTCTCGCTCCCAAGCCCTAGCTTGGGAGTGTATATAGTCCAAGCTCTGCTTGGTGTGTATACAAGCAAAGCTTGACGGGACGATGAAGTTCGATTTCATGATTGTGAGATATGACTGCTGTTCGAAAAAGTTCGGTATTATATCGCCAATTGCCGGGCCCAGTTATACCCTTTGCGGGATAAAATTCATGGCGCCTTATCAGGCGAGCTACCGAACCCTCAGCAAAGCCCGTAGTTCCTCGACGTTATTTATCACGAAATCCTTATTCCTTAATCTGTCGAGATAGTTGCCGGAAATTGCATCGTCATGCAATGCAGGCTGCCGTATTGATGCACGATCGGCCGACAGGGCGTGGCAATGATTTCGTGTTGCGGAAAACATTCGGCTAGTTTATCGACGGCGGTTCGATCCATTGGGTCATCGTAGACTGGGACCATGACAGCATCATTGATGACCAGAAAGTTCGAATAATTGGCGGGTAAACGCTTGCCGTCTTCATCTAAAATCGGCTTCGGCAAATCCAGAGCAACTAATTTGTAGGGTTCGCCGCTGGCGGTTTTTAGCGCCTTAAGCTGAGTCTCCATGTTATTCAGGCTTTGGTAATGCTTCTCGGACGGATCGTTGCAGCTGGTGTAGGCGATCGTATCGGGGCTACAGAAGCGAGCGAGCGTGTCGATATGGGCATCGGTGTCATCCCCGTCAAGATTTTCCTGATCGATCCACAACACGCGTTCGGCGCCGAAATGCTTTTGTAATTGCGCCTCGATTTGCTCCCTGCTCAAATCCGGATTTCGGTTCGGATTGAGCAGGCATTGTTTGGTCGTCAATATCGTGCCTTTGCCGTCGCTTTCGACGCTGCCGCCTTCGAGTACCATATCGATATCGAGATGTGGGGTGCTTGCGAACGGAGCGTTTTTTAGCATATTCCGATTTAAAGCGTTGTCAGCCGCGTGCTCGTATTTTCCGCCCCAGCCGTTGAAACGGAAATTCAGGAACAGCGGCTTGCCGTCTTTTTCGACGGTCAGAAATGCGGTGTCTCGAACCCAAATGTCGTTATACTCGGCATGTATGAAGCGAATCGCGGATTTGCCGGTTTGTAATAGCGTTTCAATGAGCTGCTGGTGGACCGCATTCTTGCACACGATGATCAACGATTCATAACGACTGATCGTTTCCGCGATGAAGCGATAGCTTTGTTCGACGTCGTTGAGATTCGCCCCGAAATCGCCGGCTTGATCGGGCCATGCAATCAGTACGGCGGATTGTTTTTCCCATTCTGCTGGAAAACGGATCATTCTTTGTTTTTCCTATGTTATAAAACCGACGAAGTGTCGGAGATCGATTGAAAAAGCATTTCTCGGGCATGGGCCAAGGTGTTCTCGGTAATGTTAACGCCGCCGAGCATTCGAGCGATTTCTTCGACGCGTTCTTCGGTGTTGAGCGGCCTGACATTGGATGTCGTGATATCGCTTCGGTTATTTTTGGACACATACAAATGATGATGGGCTTGCGATGCGACTTGTGGCAGATGTGTAACGCACATAACTTGTCGATTGAGGCTCAATGCGCGTAGCTTTTGTCCGACAATTTCGGCAATGCCGCCGCCGATTCCGGAGTCGACTTCGTCGAAGATCATCGTCGGCGTGGTTTTGTCGTGACTAGTCGTGACTTGAATCGCTAAACTAATGCGCGATAACTCTCCTCCGGATGCAACTTTAGCTAGGGGTTTGGCTGGAAGCCCCGGATTGGCGCTCACTAGAAATTCCACTTTATCTTGTCCATCGGTGCGCGGGAGCGAGCTATCTAGCGGCGAAATTTTCACTATAAATTCGCCTTGAGGCATGCCGAGTTCTTTGATCATCGCCGAAATTCGGGTTTGCAACTGCTGGCCGCCTTGTTGGCGTTGTCGTGTCAATTGATCCGCTATTTCACCGTATTTAGCGAGCAGTTTTTTAACTTTATCGGTCAAGCTATCGATTCGTTCGCCGCTGTGTGTCAGGTTGTTGAGTTCTTGTTCGAGATGCGTAGCTAGCTCAGGCAATTCTTCTGGCTGAACATGATGCTTACGGCAGAGACTTTGAATAATGCCGATTTGATTTTCCAGCACTTCCAGTCTTAACGGGTCGGCTTCTAGGTTGTCCAAATAACGACGCAATTGGTGAGCGGCTTCTTCAATCTGAATTTGTGCTTCGTTTAAAATGCCGTTGATAGATTCGATATCCGGCGCAAAACGCGTTAAATCATTCAAAGCATGAGTCGATTGCAGCAGCAGACGATTGAGCGATTGTTCGTCGTTTTCGTAGAGCAAATCGAGTTGCCGATGTCCGGTCGATAGAATCTCTTCCAAATGCGCTAGTTTACTGTGTTCATCCACAATTTCGGCATAATTGAAGTTGTTCAAGTCGAGTTGTTGTAATTCGTCGAGTTGGTAGCGTAATAATTCCTCGCGCTCGATACTATCGACACTGGCTTTTTTCAGAGATTGTAACTCCCGATTGTTTTGCTGCCATTGTTGAAAATAGGTATTGACCTGTTCCAAAAGGGCTTGATTGTCGGCAAACACATCTAGCAATCGGCGTTGTTCATCGCTATGAAGTAAAGTCAAATGTGCATGCTGTCCGTGTATTTCAACTAGCTTTTCGCTCAGTTCTTGTAAAGTTTGTAATGTAACTGGGCGATTGTTGATATAGGCTTTTGATCGACCGTCATGGTTGATAACTCGCCTAATCAGGCAGTGTTGATCATCATCCAGTTCGTTTTCTTCAAGCCATGTTTTCGCAAGAGGGGCATCGGATAAATCGAATTCTAAATTGATTTCAGCACGTTTACTGTTCGGCCGAATATAGCCTGAATCGGCTCGATCGCCCAGTGCTAAGCCAAGTGCGGTCAATAAAATCGACTTTCCAGCGCCGGTTTCGCCTGTCAAAACCGACATTCCGGCGTTCACATCCAGGTCTAATGTTTTGACGACAGCTAGGTCGTTAATAGAAAGATTTAATAGCATGAAAATGGGTTAAGGATAACCGCCGCTCCAGTTGAGTTTTTTTCTGAGGATTTCAAAAAAATCGTGTCCTTCGGGATGGAGAATTCTAATCGGTTTCGGGTCTTTTTTTATCAAAATTTTATCACTGATCAATACTTCGGGTATTTCGAGATGATCGCAGGTGACTAAGGCATTGATTTGTTTAGTTTGACAGAAGCTGATTTCGATTTCGGCCGAATCGTCAATGACGATTGGGCGATTCGATAACGTATGGGGGTTAAGCGGTACCAAAACCAAGGCATTCAGAGACGGATGCAAAATAGGACCGCCCGCCGACAACGAATAAGCGGTCGAACCGGTCGGAGTCGAGACGATCATGCCGTCGGAACGCTGAGAATTTAGATAGATGCCGTTAATGCGCGTGACGATTTCTATCATACTGGGTGTTACCCATCGATGCACGACGACTTCGTTAACGGCAGTCTGCTCGCTAAAGACTCGGTGGTCGCGTATGATTTTGGTCCGTAATAAGTAACGTTTTTCCTCGCTATAATGGCCGGTTAAAATGTTATTGAGCTTAGGCAATAGTTCATAGGGCGAAATGTCGACCAAAAACCCGAGGCGTCCCAAATTGATCCCGACTAGTGGAATGTCGTATTGGGCGATTGCCCGCGCGGCAGATAAAAACGTACCGTCGCCACCAGCGGCGATAATCAGGTTGCAGCGCTGTCCGATAGTCTCTATGGCCGAGCTTTCAACGTCGGCGTCCGTTAAAAATTGAGCGCTCAAGCGGTCTACTATGACGGCATAGTCGTGCTGTTTAAGATAACGGTAAAGAATCGCTAAAGTTTCGGCAATTCCGGGGTCGCTGGCTTTACCGATAATGCCGATGGTTTTGAATGAGCTGTGCATTGTCATTAATTTAAGAAAGGATTTGATCGAATTATACTCAATAAGTCAAGGGGTGAGGTTTAAAAGGTGAAAGAAGAAAGGTCAAAGGTGCAAGCAGCAAGGGGAAAGATGAAAGGGAGTAGTCGAAAAAAGCTATTTTTAGCTAATTACTGTGTTCCCGCGTTTTAAACTCAAAAATATTTTTGAAATTGTTGGTGTTCATAGATTTTTAAGCGCCAGGCGCAGGGTGCGCGATGCGCACCCTGCGGCGCTCAAACTATCTTGGAATTTGTTGATGATCATAGGCTATAAAGCGCTAGTTATTTTCTCAAAATCCATAAAGCAGTCATTCTATCTGATATGAAAATCGGTAAATTTCGACACCCTAGGTATTTGGTCTGTGATGGGGGATGTTACGCGAGTTATGCTAAGTAGGTGTTTTTATTATATTTGCTGGTATTGACAAGCAGGGGGGGAGCTGCTAATTTGCGCCGCTGGCACTCGATGGGGTAGAGTGCTAATAAGATAGAGGGTTTAATGTGAATAATAATCAGGTGTTGAACGAAAGATCGCTGCAATTATTGAAAGCATTGGTTGAACGTTATATCCAAGACGGACAACCGGTAGGTTCGCGTGCATTATCTAAGGATACCGAATTAAAATTGAGTCCTGCAACGATTCGTAATGTCATGGCCGATCTGGAAGATATGGGATTAATTCGTTCTCCGCACACTAGTGCAGGCCGGGTGCCGACCGTGAGTGGCTATCGTTTGTTTATCGATTCGTTGCTCACGGTAAAGCCTCTGAACTCGGAAGAACTTAAACTCTTGCGCAAAAATTTAATTGCTAAAGATAACGTCAATGATGTCATCGGGATGGCATCGAGAATATTATCCGACGTCACGCGGATGGCCGGTGTCGTGACATTGCCCAAGCGCGAACTGGTCAGTTTACGCCATATCGAGTTTTTGCCGTTATCCAACACCCGCGTATTGGTCATTTTCGTGACTAATGAACAGGAAGTGCATAATAAAATCCTCCATACCTCAAAGCAATTTACGCCTGCACAATTGCAGCAAGCCGCCAATTATTTAAATTCCGTCTATTCCGGGTTAAGCCTAGCCGCAGTCAGAAAGGCCGTTCTGAAAGAGCTCAAAGACGCCCAAGAACAAATGAATAGGGAAATGTTGGATGCGGTGCAAATGGCTAAGTTGGCACTCGATCCCGAAAAGTCGGATGAAGATTATGTGTTAAGCGGCGAGACGAATCTAATGGGTTTTTCCGAATTATCGGACATGGAGAGGCTCAAGGAATTATTTGATGCTTTCAGTCAAAAACGAGGTGTTATCCATCTACTTGATCAATGCTTAAATGCCGAAGGCGTACAAATTTTTATCGGTGAGGAGTCCGGTTATCACGCATTCGAACAATGCAGCCTGGTTACCGCACCGTACTCGATTAACGAACAAGTAGTCGGTGTTTTAGGCGTAATAGGACCCACCCGAATGGCTTATGAAAGAGTGATTCCTTTTGTCGATGTAACGGCAAAATTATTAGGCGCGGCCTTGAATCCCAAAACATAAGCCCCACATTTCTTGAAATAGAGTTTTTCCGTGGATACGGACCGTTTTTTATTTAAACCGGAGTTTAATAATGAGTAACGAGCAGGAGTTGCCGGAAAAGGCAGCGGACGAGCAAGCCGAGACTATTTTGGAGCAAAGCGCTGATGCGCAGCTAGATAACAATATAGACGAAAACAATCAGCCGCAGACGGCTGAAAAGGTCGATATCGAAGAGTTGTCGAAAAAGCTCGAAGAGGCCGAACAAAAGGCTACGGAAAATTGGGATAAAGTTCTGCGCATACAAGCGGAAATGGAAAATCTGAAAAGAAGAACCCAAAAGGATTTGGAAAACGCCCATAAGTTTGCGTTGGAAAATTTTGCCAAAGAGCTGTTGACTGTTGTCGATAGTTTAGAGCTTGGTTTGCAAGCCGCTATCGGTGATAGCCCGGAAGTACAAAAGTTTCGAGAAGGCAGCGAATTGACATTAAAACAATTCGAAGCCGTTTTTTCTAAATTCAATATTGAAGTGGTTAATCCGCTTGGGCAACCGTTTGATCCTGAGTTGCATCAGGCGATGGCTATGCAGCCATCTGCAGATGCCGAACCGAACTCGGTTATTAATGTATTTCAGAAAGGCTATGTATTGAATGGGCGATTGTTGCGTCCGGCAATGGTTGTTGTCGCCAAAGCTGAAGACAATCCTCCGCAAGAAACACCAAAAATCGATGAACAGGCTTGAACACATTAAAACTGCCCCCATATCGTAATCGACTAATTTTTTAAATACACTCTCAAGTCTGGAGCAATCAATGGCTAAAATAATCGGAATAGATTTAGGAACCACGAATTCTTGCGTGGCTGTGCTCGAAAACGGCACCGCACGCGTCATCGAAAATAGCGAAGGCGCTAGAACCACGCCTTCAGTCATCGCTTTCACCAAGGATGACGAGGTGCTCGTAGGGCAATCGGCCAAGCGTCAGGCGGTAACCAATCCCGAAAACACACTGTTCGCAATCAAGCGTTTGATAGGCCGCCGCTTCAAAGACGATGTTGTGCAAAAAGATATTAAAATGGTGCCGTATAAAATCGTGCCGGCCGATAATGGTGATGCTTGGGTTGAATGTCACGGTAAAAGAATGGCGGCACCTGAAGTTTCGGCTCGGGTCTTGATGAAACTGAAAAAAGACGCCGAAGCTTATTTAGGTGAAGAAGTTAAAGAAGCGGTCATTACCGTACCGGCTTATTTTAACGATTCTCAGCGTCAGGCAACTAAAGATGCGGGCCGAATTGCGGGTCTCGATGTCAAACGCATTATCAATGAGCCGACCGCCGCTGCGTTGGCATTCGGGATGGACAAACCGAAAGGCGATATGAAAATTGCCGTGTACGACTTAGGCGGCGGTACATTCGATATTTCAATCATTGAAATCGCCGAGATCGAGGGCGAGCATCAGTTCGAAGTATTGTCGACCAATGGCGACACTTTCCTCGGCGGTGAAGACTTCGACCTGCGCATCATCGATTTTCTGGCCGACGAATTCAAACGCGACAACGGTATCGATTTGCACAGCGATCCATTAGCGCTGCAACGACTCAAAGAAGCAGCAGAAAAAGCCAAAATCGAATTGTCGTCTTCGCAACAAACCGATATCAATCTGCCTTATGTCACGGCCGATGCGACAGGACCAAAACATTTAAATGTCAAATTGACTCGGTCTAAATTGGAATCCTTGGTAGATGATCTGATTGATAAAACCAAAGCCCCATGCCTAATGGCGCTAAAAGACGCAGGCTTATCCGCGTCCGACATTGACGATGTGATTTTGGTCGGCGGTCAAACTCGAATGCCTCGCGTTCAAGAATTCGTTAAATCGATCTTCGGCAAAGAGCCGCGTAAGGATGTTAATCCGGATGAAGCAGTTGCTTTAGGTGCAGCGATTCAGGCCGGCGTATTAGGCGGCGATGTCAAAGATGTATTGTTGCTCGATGTAACGCCTCTATCGCTCGGTATCGAAACCTTGGGCGGTGTAATGACGAAATTGATCGAGAAAAATACAACGATTCCGACCAATGCTTCACAGGTTTTTTCAACGGCGGACGACAATCAAACCGCTGTAACGGTTCATGTTTTACAAGGCGAACGGGAAGTTGCCAGCGGTAATAAATCACTGGGCCGTTTCGATTTGGCCGATATTCCACCTGCGCCGCGCGGCGTTCCGCAAATCGAAGTGACTTTCGACATTGACGCAAATGGTATTTTGAATGTCTCGGCTAAAGACAAAGCGACCGGTAAAAAACAGTCAATTGTGATCAAGGCCTCTAGCGGTCTATCCGATGAAGAAGTCGATCGCATGGTCAAGGATGCCGAGGCGCATGCCGATGAAGATCGCAAAGTGACCGAATTGGTGAGTGCGCGTAATCATGCAGAAGGGATCATCAATGCCACCGAAAAATCGATGAAGGAGCTCGGCGATCAAGTTTCCGCCGATGAAAAGTCGTCGATCGAAACTGCGATCAATGAATTGAAAGAAGCTCTGAAAGGAAGCGATAAAGAGTCTATCGAAGCCAAAACCAATGCGCTGACCGAATTGTCCGGTAAACTGGCTGAACGCGTTTATGCGCAAAAAGCGGAAGCTGAAGGCGGTGCCCAAGCCGACCAGCAGTCTTCTTCAAGTACTTCGACAGCCGATGACGGCGTGGTCGATGCCGAGTTTGAAGAAGTCAAAGACGACGACAAGAAATAATTCCATGCCGGCGCCGGTCGACTTGCCGTTTACGGTATGTCGACCGGCGCCGAATTTGATAGTATCAAGGCATGGTGTTTTATAACGCTACTCAATCGAGCCTTTATTTCTACGGGAAATAATGTGACTGTATCGAACGATAATTAATAGACATGGCAAAAGAAGATTACTATAAGCTTCTCGGCGTCGATAGAAACGCCAGCGACGCGGAAATCAAAAAAAGTTACCGCCGCATGGCAATGAAATTCCATCCGGATAGAAACAAAGATAATCCTGATGAAGCCGAAGCAAAATTTAAGCAAATAAAAGAGGCTTATGAGGTTTTATCCGATCCTAAAAAAAGATCCGCATACGATCAATTCGGCCATGCCGGCGTCGATGCATCGATGGGTGGCGGTCCGGGCGGTTTCGGAGGCTTTGGCGGGGGATTTAGCGGCGAAAGTTTTAGTGATGTCTTCGGCGATGTTTTCGGCGATATTTTTGGTGGCGGAGGACGTGCTCGCGGCGGTGTTCAGCGTGGTGCCGATCTTCGTTATAACCTTGAGTTAACCCTAGAAGAAGCGGTAGGCGGAACAGAGGCAAAAATTCGCGTGCCGGTCATGGTCGTGTGTGACGAATGCCATGGATCCGGTGCAAAAAAAGGCTCTTCTCCGGTCACATGCTCGACCTGTCATGGCCATGGCCAAGTTCGGATGCAACAAGGTTTTTTCTCGGTTCAACAAACCTGTCCGACGTGCGGCGGAACCGGTAAACAAATCAAAGACCCTTGCCGGAAATGTCATGGACAGGGCCGGGTTCAGGATACTAAAACATTGTCAGTCAAAGTGCCTCCCGGCGTCGATACCGGCGATCGAATTCGTTTGTCCGGAGAAGGTGAAGCCGGTAAGGGCGGCGGACCGGCCGGCGACTTGTACGTTCAGGTTCATGTTAAGGATCATCCGATATTTACCCGCGATGGGGCTAATTTGTATTGCGAAGTACCGATCAGTTTCCCGACCGCTTGCCTTGGCGGCGAATTGCAAGTACCGACTTTAGATGGCCGGGTCAAATTGAAAATTCCCGCTGAAACTCAAACCGGTAAATTATTCCGATTGCGTGGCAAAGGGGTGAAGCCGGTTCGCGGAGGCGCTATCGGCGATTTGCTCTGCCGCGTGCAAATCGAAACGCCTGTGCATTTAACCAAGGAACAAAAAGAGATGATTGAAAAACTGGGCGAGTCTTTAACCGGCGGCGGTAAGCAGCACAGTCCTCAAGAACATTCTTGGATGGATGGTGTAAAAAGTTTTTTTGACAAATTGACTGGATAATCAAATGACAAGAATTGCCGTGGTTGGCTCTTCCGGAAGGATGGGCTTGTGCTTGATTAAAGCGGCCGCTTTTGCCGACAATGCCGAATTAACTGTTGCCGTTTCAAGGTCGGACAGCTTATCGATCGGCAAGGATGCAGGAGAATTGGCCGGTATCAGCCCGTTGGCGGTCAAAGTAGTCGATAGTTTAGCATCGGTAATAGACAGGTTCGATGTGTTGATCGATTTCACAAGGCCTGAACCGTCGATGGATTATATTGAGATTTGCCGCCGAGCGGGAAAAAGTATTGTGATTGGCACCACCGGTTATAGTGAAGAGCAAAAACATGTCATCGCCGAGACGTCAAAAGATGTATCGATCGTAATGGCGCCTAATATGAGTATTGGCGTTAACTTGTCTCTGAAATTGCTTGAGATGACCGCGAAAGTCATGGGCGATTATACCGACATCGAAATCGTAGAAGCCCATCACAGGCATAAAATCGACGCACCTTCCGGAACAGCATTGCGCATGGGCGAAGTGGTCGCATCGGCATTAGGCCGTGACTTAAAAGATTGTGCGATCTATGGCAGGGAAGGCGTCACCGGTGAAAGAGATCGAAAAACGATCGGTTTTTCGACGATCCGGGCAGGGGATATCGTCGGAGAGCACACAGTGATGTTTGCCGATGAGGGCGAGCGCGTCGAAATCACTCATAAAGCCAGTAATCGCTTGACCTTCGCGAACGGCGCCGTCAGAGCAGCAATTTGGTTGAAAGACAAACCGAACGGTTTGTACGATATGCAGGATGTGTTGGGTTTGAAAGATTGATCTCACAATCGTTTTAGAAAAAGCATTTACCCCCCCTTTGCTGGCCAATTTCGGCGCCGGGGTGTCCGTCAAAGGGTGCTGTGAATACCTCCTGTAGGCTTTGTGACAGCATCTCTGCCGCTCCCCTATCGGGACCCAGGGAAGGGGGCATAAGTTAATCCAAATTGACTAAGCGTTCTAAGCAACAGGGTAACATTTTGATATATTGATTATTTTAATGCGTTTACCCTGGATGTACTCGCCAATACCTTTACAACCTCCCCTGTTTGAGATACCGGTGCGCGAAGCTTATCCTTGGCATAGTTAAGCGGACGAATTCTATTTTTTCGATTGCCTGTTGTGATCACAACTCGTTTCCGGCCTCACGGTCTTCCGTGGGAGTCGGTGTATTCAAATTCCTTCTTGCTCCATTTGCTCCCTTCTTCGGTCGGCGTTTTCCTGCAGCAAAGATTCCATCTTTTTAGCATCCTCAAGTGCTTTGGTTTGCGTTTCGAGTGGCTTTGATTGTTGAGAAACATCAGTTTGCTGTTCCGAACCCGAGCAAGCCGCGAGGGCAATGGTTAAAAGTGTTGAGATCAATTTGAATTGGATTTTCATGTCGGATTCTTTGGCCATGCTCATGCTAGCCCCGGCACGAAGCCGGGGAGTTCATGAGTAATCGGAAAGGTAAGACCTTAGTTTATTCGCTTATTCGGTGTCCCGCCTGCGTAAGCCTTAACCGCGCAGAATTTGAATTCGGGAATTTTTGCGGCAGGGTCCAGAGCGTCATTGGTGACTAGATTCGAGCTGGCTTCGTTATAGCAGAATGCCATGAAAACGGTCCCTTGCTGTATGCCCAGTTCGGCACGGGCATAGGCGCTGAGTTTGCCGCGCCGCGATTCGACCGTGATGAAGCCTCCCGGTTCGACGCCAAGTTTTTCCAAGTCCAGCGGATGCACGCTGACGACTGGATCGGGTTCGATCGAGTCCAGCGTCGCCGAATGCCGTGTCATGCTGCCGGTGTGCCAGTGCTCGAGTTGACGACCGGTGATGAATATCAAAGGATATTCGTTGTCGGGCAGTTCGTCGGCATGAATGAAGTCGGCCGGTACGAATCTGCCTCGGCCGGTCGCGGTCGGGAAGCCGTCAGTGAAGATCACCGGTTGTCCCGGGTCGCCGACATTTTCGAGCGGATAAGTCAACGAGTCTTCCTGGTCGAGTCGTTCCCATGTCATGCCGGCAATGCTGGTCATCGCTTGGCGCATTTCGTTGAATACATCTTCGGGGCCTTGATAATTCCAATCGCAGCCCAAACGTTTTGCGATTTCTTGAATGATCCACAGATCTTGTTTTGCTTCGCCCGGAGGATTGACCGCTTGGCGGCCCATCTGTACGCGGCGATCGGTGTTCGAGAACGTGCCGGTCTTTTCGTAGAAAGCCGAAGCCGGCAGGATGACGTCGGCAAATCCAGCGGTTTCGGTCAGGAAGATATCTTGCACAACAAGGTGTTCTAGCGAGGCCAGGGCCTTGCGAGCATGATTTTGGTTGGGGTCGGACATCGCCGGGTTTTCGCCTTCGATGTACATACCGAACACTTCGTCGTCGAGAATCGCATGGATCATTTCGACCGTGGTCAAGCCGCGTTTCGGATCCAGCTCGGTATTCCAGAGTTTTTCGTATTTCGCTCGGAATTTCGGGTCTTCGACCGGTTCGTAATCCGGATAGACCATCGGAATCAAACCGACATCCGAAGCCCCTTGTACATTGTTTTGACCGCGTAGCGGGTGCAGGCCGGTGCCGGGTCTTCCGATTTGGCCGGTCATCAAAGCCAGCGCGATCAAGCAGCGGGCGTTGTCGGTACCGTGAATATGCTGCGATATGCCCATGCCCCAAAGGATCATCGAGCCTTTCGAGGTCGCGTAAAGCCGTGCGACTTCTTTGATGGTTTCGGCGTCGATGCCGCAAACCGGCGCGACTTTTTCCGGGCTATAGTTGCGCAGATGCGTGCGCATCTGATCGAAGCCTTCGGTATATTGTTTGATATAGGCGTCGTTTTGTAGATTTTCGGCCAATATTGTATGCATGATGCCGTTCAGCAATGCGACATCGGTGTCGGGACGAAATTGCAGCACATGTGACGCGTATTTCGCGATCGGGGTGCGGTTCGGATCCATCAGGATAATTTTGGTACCGCGTTTAGCTGCATTCTTCATGAATGTCGCGCCGACCGGATGATTGACGGTCGGATTAGAGCCGATGATGATGATCACTTCGGCTTGTGCGACATCGGAAACCGGGTTCGATACCGCGCCCGATCCCAAGCATTCTAATAGCGCGACAACAGAAGATGCGTGGCACAAACGGGTACAATGGTCGACATTGTTCGAACCGAAGCCGATGCGCACCAGTTTTTGGAACAAATAAGCCTCTTCGTTACTGCCTTTCGCCGAACCGAGGCCGGCCAGCGCTTTCTTGCCTTTTTCGTCGCGGATTTTTTTCAAGCCGTTTGCGGCGAAGTCGAGCGCTTCTTCCCAAGTTGCTTCCCTGAATTCTTTATCTAAGTCATTAGGGTCCAACAATTCAGTGCTTTTCGGAACCCCTTCGCGCCTTATCAATGGCTTGGTCAGACGCAACGGGTTGTGGATGTAATTGAAACCGTAACGACCCTTGACGCAGAGACGGAAATGATTCGTGTAACCGTCACGTCCTTCGGTATAAAGGATTTTGTCATCCTTGACATGATATTTGATCAAACAGCCGACGCCGCAGTAAGGGCAGGTCGAATCGACGGTTTTATCGGCTACTTGCAGACCGACATTTCCGGCCGGCATCAACGCGCCGGTCGGGCAAGCCTGGACGCATTCGCCGCAAGCGACGCAACTGCTGGCGCCCATCGGATCGGCAATATCGAACACGATTTCGGAATGCGAACCGCGATTCGCATAGCCGATCACGTCATTCATTTGTTCTTCGCGGCAAGCTCTCAGGCAACGGGTACATTGAATGCAGGCATCGAGATTGACGGAGATTGCCGGGTGCGAAAGATCGGCTTGCGGTTGGCTGCGGCCTTTGAAACGAGGCGTGCCGACTTCCATTTTTTCGGCCCAAAAATCCAGTTCCGATTTCAGGGTGTAAGGAGATTGGGACTGCTTCGGCATGTCCGATTTTAGCAGTTCCAAGACCATTTTTTGCGAACGGACTGCACGCTCGCTTTCCGCCTTGATGTTCATGCCTTCTGACGGCTTGCGGCAGCATGACGGTGCTAGTACTCGTTCGCCTTCGATTTCGACGACGCAGGCCCGGCAGTTGCCGTCGGGGCGCAGATTATCCGAATAACATAGATGTGGGATTTCTTTGCCGTGTCGTTTTGCGGCCTGCAAGATCGTTTCGCCTTCAAAAGCAAAAACTTCCTCACCGTCGAGTTTGAAACCGATTTGCGGTTGATTCATAAATTCAGGATTCGCAGCCATGAGTTAACCTCTAGTGCTTGTTAATTCGTCGGGAAAATACTTGATGACGCAGCGTAGCGGATTAGGAGCGGCTTGGCCGAGACCGCAGATCGATGCGTCGACCATCACCGACGATAATTCTTCGAGCAAATCAGTGTCCCAATTGTCTTGTATCATTAGGTCTGCGGCTTTAGCGGTGCCGACACGGCATGGCGTGCATTGGCCGCACGATTCGTCCTCGAAGAATTTCATCGCGTTCAATGCCAGCTTACGTGCACTGTCTTGGTTGGAAAAAATGATTACTGCGGCGGAACCGATGAAGCATCCGTGCGGGTTCAAGGTATCGAAATCGAGCGGAATGTCACCCATCGAAGCCGGCAAGATTCCGCCGGAAGCGCCGCCAGGAAAGTAACCGTAAAACTCGTGACCATCGAGCATGCCGCCGCAATATTCGTCGATTAGTTCACGTACCGTGATACCGGCAGGAGCCAGGTGAACGCCTGGATTTTTGACTCGGCCCGACACCGAGAACGAACGAAGGCCTTTACGGCCGTTTCTGCCGTGCGACGAGAACCAGTCGGGACCTTTTTCGACGATATCACGCACCCAATAGACCGATTCCATATTGTGTTCGAGCGTCGGCCGACCGAACAGGCCGACTTCGGCCAAAAACGGCGGTCTTAGTCGAGGCATGCCGCGTTTGCCTTCGATCGATTCAACCATTGCCGATTCTTCGCCGCAAATATAGGCGCCGGCACCGCGGCGTAAATGAATCGGAGGAAGACGGTAGACCGTCGACGGAGGGTTATTTTGCAGATTGGCGATTTCTTTGGTGAGAATTTCGCGGCAACCGGCGTATTCGTCTCGTAAATAGACGTAGATTTCATCGCAACCGACCGTCAGCGCAGCGATCAGCATGCCTTCGAGAAAACGGTGAGGGTCTTGTTCGAGATAGTGTCGGTCTTTGAAAGTACCCGGTTCGCCTTCATCGATGTTGACGGCCATCAGACGCGGGCCTTTGAAGCCTTTAACGATGCGCCATTTTCTGCCGGCCGGAAAACCTGCGCCGCCTAAACCGCGAAGGCCCGAATCTTCCATTTTTTTGATGATGCTTTCGGGATTGAGGTCGCCTTCGATGACTTTTTTCAGCGTTTGATAACCGCCATCGGATCGGTATTGTTCGAGGCTGATATATTCGGCAACCGGCGCTGTGATTTCATGTTCGGCAACTGTATTTAAGACGCTTTCCGTGGTTGCTTCATCAATCGGGTTTTGGCCAACTACGGCGACGGGTGCATGTTGGCATCGGCCCACGCAAGGGACTTTTTGGATTCTGACCTTGTCTTTGAGTACGGTTTCCAAGGCATCGATTAGTTCATGGCCGCCCGCCATTTCGCAAGAGACCGATTCGCAAACACGGATGGTTAGATCGGGGGGAGGAGTTTGGCCTTCCTTAACGATATCGAAGTGATGATAAAATGAAGCGACTTCATAGACTTCAGCGGTGGACAGGTTCATCTCATTCGCAAGCGCGACCAAGTGCTTCGAAGAAATATGGTGAAAACGGTCCTGTATCTTATGCAAATGCTCGATCAATAAATCCCTTCGGCGAGGTTCGTCGCCCAATAGAGTCTTGACTTCTTCCAGAGCCCGAAGATCCACTGCATGGCCTTTAGGGCCTTGACGCTTCTTTTTTTTGATCTGTTCGGGGCTAATATTGATCACTGCCACAGGTGTTTCCTCCAAATAGTCCGCATATAGGGCGGAATTATAGCCAATTGTTCATGCTCAAGGAACTCGCGATGTTGTCGGATGTTCTGCTTCATGCTCAGTGTGAGCACTTTAACTTAGCTATGATATAGGTTTCAACTCATCATTTATGAGTAAAATCATCAGAAATAATGATAAAGCCATTGGTGAAAGCCTTATGAATCGATACAATGGTTTTTGCGATGCTATCAATTATTTTATTATTCAATTGCTTATGAACCCAACGCATTTACTGACCTTTGCTGTAGTGGCTCGTTTTAAAAGTATTACGCAAGCTGCCGAGTATCTGTATTTGGGGCAACCGGCAGTTTCCGGGCAATTAAAATTGCTACAAAATCAAATCGGAGAACCTTTGTATTTCCGTAAAGGCTATCAAATCGAGTTGACACCTGCGGGACAAGGTTTATTGGAATATGCACAGCAAATGACCGATACCTTCAATCAAGCCAGCGAGTATGTTCGTTGCTTGCAACAAGTTAATGCCGGAACTCTAAGACTCGGTTCGACGACGACGATCGCCAGTTTTTATTTGCCTCAGTATTTGGTGTTATTACAGACTTCGCATGCCGGAGTAAATGTCAGAATGAAGACCGGCGATACCGATGAAATCATTCGAAATCTCGAAGATTTGGATTTAGGCTTTATCGAAGGACCGGTCCATGATCAGGAACTGCCCGGCAATTATCAAGTTATCAATTGGCAGGAAGACGAGATTGTTTTAGTTTTGCCCGAAGATCATCAAATTGCCCGTGATTACCCGGAATTTGTGCCATTGGATGTATTCATGAAATATCAGGTGATATGGCGGGAGCCGGGCTCAGGCGCCAGGCAAGCCGTGGAAATGTGGTTGGCGTCGGCGGGAATACAACCCAAAATCTCCATTGAAGTGACCGGTGTCTCGGGTATCAAAGAAGCGGTGCGCGCGGGCTTGGGAATTGGCTTTGCCTCGTCGCAAGCTTTGCGAAACGAGCGGCAGGGTTTGGTCGCGAAAAGGCTCAATGCGCCGACCGGTTTGATCTGGCAGCTTAAGATCATCGCTCCGAAAAAGGCGATACGATCCAGAGCTACACAGGCTTTTTTGGATTTGTGTTTATGAGGGTTGATACTTTGTAATGACTCGCGTAGAGGCGCAAAGATTTAGAATTTATGTTTACGACTCAAATTTTAGAGCATGAAACCAAAGTCGGAAATTGGTTTATGACCATGGAAAGCATACTCTATCCCTACTATTCTCTGCGCTTCCGCGGGTGCTATGAAATATTTATTTTACTCATTTGTGATCGAAAAACCGTCTAAGAATAAAAGGTATGGGATGTGTCTATCGAGGAACGCCGTGAACCCATCCATGGGGGCTTGACGGCAGCGATCCCTGCTGCCGACATCCTCGCTAGCCACACCCCATACCTTCATAAAGTTAACTAATTTTTGAGTATAAAAGGAGTAGGAGTTTGTTTTGCGTTATTTGATTATTGCCATTTCGTCGTTTTTTTGTATAGAGACCCATGCCGGCGTCGTGTTGAGCATTGAGCAAGTCGCTGATGGTGTTTATGTGCATCAAGGCAAACATGAGTGGCCCGACCATAAAAATCACGGTGCGATTGCGAATATCGGTTTCATCGTCGGCGAACGCTGCGTCGCGGTGATCGATACCGGCGGTAATCCGGAAGAAGGAAAATCGCTCAAGCGCGCGATTGCCAAAACGACCGGTAAACCAATTTGTTATGTGATTAATACCCATGTTCATCCCGATCATATTTTCGGCAATATCGCATTTAAGGAACCGGGCACTCAATTTGTCGGACATCATAAACTAGCCAGAGCAATGGCCGCGCGCGGACAATTCTATATCGATAAAGCCGAAGACCAGATTGGCATGGCCTTGTCCGCCGAACATATTATTCCGCCCGATATGGAGGTTGAAAAAACGTTGCTCTTAGATCTCGGAGGGCGGGAATTGCTTTTGACCGCGCATCCTACCGCGCATACCGATAACGACTTGAGCATCTACGACCAGAAGACCGATACCTTATGGCTCGGCGATTTGTTTTTTATCGGACATTTGCCGACTCTCGACGGCAGTTTAAAAGGTTGGTTGGCGGAACTTACGGAATTAGAAAAAAAGTCGTTCAAGCAGGTCATTCCCGGGCACGGGCCGGTAGTTACGGATTGGCCGAAGAGTCTCGAGCCGCAAAAACGTTATCTCGGCACTTTATTGACCGAGATTCGTAAAATGATTAGAAACGGAAAATTTATCGAAGATGCGATCGAGCAGGTCGGTTATGAATTTAAAGGTGAATGGCTGTTGTTCGACGAATTTCATAAAAAAAACGTCACGGCGGCGTTTGCCGAATTGGAATGGGAAGATTGATATTTCGATTTATTATACCTTTGACACTTCAAATTTCGGCAGTGCCTAAGGAGGCACCCCGGTGCCGAATTTTGATCTACGATGGGTATAACTCTTTAATTTGCCTAACAGGAGAAACAAAATGATAAATAAAATAATTGGGGGCCTCTGCTTGGCTTTGATCGCAAATGGAGCTTTGGCTGCCGAAGACGAGTCGACCTGGACTTCGCAATTGAAAGATCAATTTTTCGCCGGACGCACGATTACCGAATCCGATGCCGTGATTGAACTTGATGCGCCTTATCGAGCCGAAGATCCCGCTTTGGTTCCGTTGAAAATCATTAGTAAAATCCCACAAACCAACGACAAATACATCAAAAAGATTTTGGTGCTGGTCGACAAGAATCCTTTTCCCTATGTCGGCGAATTCGAATTCACGCCCGATAGCGGTAAAGCGGATTTAGCGATGAGAGTTCGTGTCAATACTTATAGCTTTGTTCGCGCGATTGCCGAAACGAACGATGGTAAACTCTATATGAGCAAAAAGTTTGTTAAAGCCAGTGGCGGCTGTTCGGCGCCGATAGGAGCCGATTTGGACGCAGCGATGAAGCGTCTCGGCAAGGCCAAATTCCGGTTGTCCGATAATATCAAGCCAGGCGAGGCGAATGAGGCGCAATTATTCATTAGCCATCCCAACATCACCGGCATGCAGATGGATCAAGTGACGCGTTTCGTCAAAAAATCGCATTTCGTCAATCGAGTTAATGTGTCGTTCAACGACAAGCCGATCTTGACGGCGAAAACCGATATCGCGATTAGTGCCGATCCGAATTTCCGGTTTTATTTCATACCGGAAAAGAACGGCATTTTGAAAGCGGAATTTACCGATATATCTTGTCAAAGTCCGACCAGTCGTGCGAACTGTAAAGCCGGTCAAAGTTTTACCGAAACTTTGGCTATAAAACCGTAAAAAAGTATATGGCCAGCATTGACTAAGGATTCAGCAATTCTCAGTTTGAGAAATTTCTCCGTGTTCAGGGTGCGGGGTATGCCTGTCGAGGAACGCCGTCAAGCCTACACGGATGCATTCACGGCGTCCTGTCAAGCGAGTAACCGAACCCGATACAAAACTCATAGCTCCAGGAAGTTATTTTTTACGAAATCCCAAACCAAAGCCGACAAGGCTTGGTTTGGTCTAGCAGCTTGGATCGGATTCGAAAGCAACTTTGTCGTAAATTTCGTTCAGCCTTAATACGCAGTCGATGCTTTCCAGGCGAACGCTTGCATCAAGGCCGGCGGTTTCGGTCAAAAGCCAAGCGTCGCCTTGCCGGACATAGCGCTCGACCATCGGCTGGTCTTGAGCGACCAACAGATATTCGCGAAGCGATTCGATCTTGCGGTAGTGCGAGAATTTAGCGCCTCTATCGTAGGCTTCGGTAGAAAGCGATAATACCTCGATAATAAGCGACGGATTGATCAATGTGTCGACATGGTTGTCTTCGAATTGCGGCGTGCCGCAAGCTACCGCGATATCCGGATAATGATAGCTGCGCGCCTTTTTAGCCTTGACCCGCATGTCATTGATGTAAGCCTCGCAGAGGCGGTTTTTGAGTTGATTGCTGATTTCTCGAGCAATATTGATATTAATCAGGTTATGTTCGCGACTCGCTCCGGTCATCGCGAACATTTCGCCGTCAACGTATTCGCTTTTGATTCGCGCTTGGCGTTCGATCGCTAAATATTCTTCTTGAGTGTAATACGTTTTATTGAGTACAGCAGACATAAATAGCCTCCTTTGTCTGAGCTCATACGATTCGTCAAAAGCCTCTTTTCAAAAGCGAATCTTGAGGGTGTTATTTCACGAAACAACTTTTTTCGGCATAAGCCTCGGCTTCTTCCATCAGCTTCCTCAATCGTTTGGCTTCCGGCGGGTCGCGGAATACGCCGCCGGCCTCGCCTGGCGTTTTACGCATAAAACCGAAGGTTCTGGCTTGATCGTAATCGGCAAAACTCATTTTTTCAGCGATTTTGTCTATTTTGCATCCGCAGCCGTATTGGGTAATGTAAGTCAATCCGCCTTTTTGAGCGATACAGCTCAGTACATAATCGACGCGTTCCTGAGTCGGAAAATCGCTGACGAAAGGCGCGTCTTCATCAAGTTTTTCTTGAGTTGCGCTACAGCCGGCAAGAGCGGAGAGAAAGACTGAACCGATTAGAAGTTTGATTTTCATGCGAAGGTCTCTAGTTCCTGTTTTGATTAAGTGAAAAAATATGCTAATAAAACAAAAGCATGTTCAATTTATTGATTTACGTAAAGTGCGTGAAATATTGATGTTCTATTGAGGTGCAATATCGGATATCGACCGGAAAACTATTCTTCGACGGCAAAATCGACAATTTGTTTGAGCATATCGTTCATTTTATCAGAGAATGCATCGAGTTCAGGATTACCTGTGTCCGTAGGCAATAAATGTGTACTGACGACGGTTTTACCCTCAAATGCATAGAGTACAACATTGCAAGGCATATGCTTGACCGCGTGGGGCGAAAGTGTCAATAGCGTTTCGGCGTGAGTCAGATTACAAAATTGTATCGTATCGTAATCCGGAAAATTTGCCGTTCCTCGATCTCTGATCACTTTTCCGATACGACTATGTGCGGTAATTCGTAAATTGTGTTCTGCAATGGCAATTTTGATCTCCGCCAGCACATCATCGTAAGGTTTGAGCGTTTCGACCCGGTAATATTCGATGAATTCACCTTTTTTATGCACGGTGTCGCAGCTTGCAATAATCATCAGGCTTGCGAAAATAACGATCAATCTTGTCATACAGTTTTATTCCCATTCACTATTAACAGCTTAACATCATGAGCAATCCAACAAAAGTGACCGGCGTTATTTTGGCCGGCGGACTGGCCCGACGCATGAATAACCAAGATAAGGGTCTGGTGTTGTTTCATCGAAGGCCAATGGTCTCCTATGCGATCGATTCAATTAAGCCGCTGGTCGACCAAGTCATTATCAATGCCAATCGCAATCTCGACGCCTATCGACAATTCGGTTTGCCGGTCGTTTCCGATCAAAACGGTAATTTTGAAGGGCCTTTGGCCGGCATTCTTTCCGCGATGACATATACCGATACCGAACTATTGTTGGTATTGCCTTGCGATTCGCCGTTGATTACGACCGATCATTTGCAACGATTGTTAAAAGCAGGTTTAAACCCCAAAATCGATGTGGCGGTTGCGTTCGATGGCGAGCGCTTACACCCGGTGTTTTTGGCTATCAAGACAACGCTCGAATCCAGCTTGAAAAATTATCTAGGCAGCGGTGAGCGTAAGATCGACCGTTGGTTGATGAAACATCGAATGACTCAGGTCGATTTTAGCGACGACCCCGAGGTTTTTGTCAACGTGAATACCTTAGCTGAATTATCCGAGTTGGAGGAGCAGAGCAATGAATAACCTCTATCGGCCTGATATGACTAATGCCGGTTTAGGCTTTTCAATGCCGTCCGTCGCGATTGACGAGCGAGGAGAAGCTCAAGCTATCGAACTGGTCGGTGAAAGAGCATTAACCATTTACGTGGACAAGCAGGAAATCGTAACCTTGATGACGATTGGCGCGCATCCCGAATTATTGACGCTCGGGTATTTAAAAAATCAGGGGTTTTTCGACGATATCGTTGAAATCAAAATCGTTCAAGTCGACTGGGAAACCGAGGCGGTTGCTGTTGTAACTCGGCAAGGTGGCAGCGATTTTTCCGAACGAATGGTGCAGCGCACGGTGACGACCGGTTGCGGGCAAGGTACGGTATTCGGCCGATTGATGGAAAAACTCACGCAAATCCGAGTGCCGGATGTGTCGATCAATCAATCGATGCTTTACGCAATGCTCGATGCGTTAAAAAATTATAACGAAGTTTACAAAAAAGCCGGCGCGGTCCACGGTTGCGCGCTATGTACCGGCGACCGGATCGATTTTTTTGTCGAAGATGTCGGGCGGCACAATGCGGTCGATGCGATTGCCGGTTTCATGTGGCTGAATGATTTATCCGGCGCCGACAAAGTTTTTTACACGACCGGACGCTTAACCTCGGAAATGGTGATTAAAGTCACCCAAATGGGTATACCGATATTATTGTCGCGTTCCGGAGCGACCCAAATGGGCCTCGAAATGGCTAGGCAAGCCGGCGTTACGATGATTTCAAGGGCAAAAGGCAAACACTTTTTAGTGTTGAACGGCAGTGAAAACATTGAGTTCGACGCGATACCCGAGCGTCGTCGGAGAAGTTTAGAAGAGGGGTGATTTAACCTAGAAAAAGCATTATTTCATGGAAGTCATGAAGAATAAGGAATTATACCTTTCGCACTTCAAATTTCGGCAGTGCCCGAGGAGGCGCCGGGGTGTC
>NPIE01004740.1_pt1 | contig 22630 bp, 13 predicted proteins | sample 8637661 | NCBI WGS metagenome assembly NPIE01 (sample SAMN07420842, study PRJNA396082) | bioreactor metagenome | isolation source: sample BA12 brine-fed electro-methanogenic bioreactor BA | place: Japan: Kochi | collected 2016-12-09
CTAATATTAAATCATTACACTAGTCGCCCTGCTCGCCCATCTCGCCCACGTCTCCTTTTCCGCGTTCAATTAGTAGTAGTCTACAAAGAAATGCCTCCGCTTCATCCCTTCATCCCCCAAAATTTTCACTTCATCATAAAAGCCCAGCAGTGCTTTTTTGTTTTTCGATTGATGCCCAATGGCAAACTGAATTTCACCGGCTGGCACGTGGATCTTGAGCCGTCGCCGGTAATGTTTTTTCATCAGGGGCTTGAAGAGGTCGGACCAGATGGCGGTAATGACCAGCTCTTTAAAGGAAGGGTGAAAAGGTCCGGCCAGCAGGTCTTTTTCACTGCTGAGTGATTCGGAAGGATGCAGCCCGGTCCGGATGATGTTCACACCCCCTTTCTCCAGTTCCAGGTAAACGGCTTTTGTCCACTCCACTGCTTCCTCCAGGCTGAGGCTCCGGTATTTTCCTGCTTCATACCAGTCGGCTAATTTTGTGCCCTGGATGACAAGGCAGGGGTATATGCGTGCATCATCAGCCTGCAATTCCACTATTTTTTTTGCTGTGTAAAGAGATTTTTCGAGATTATCGCCGGGCAATCCGATCATCATTTGCAAGCCCAGGCGGAAGCCCTTCTTTCGAATGAGGCGGGCAGCTGCTTCGGTTTGCCGGGCGGTGTGGCCTCTTTTGCTTTCTTTCAGGACTTCCTCATCCATCGATTGGGCACCCAGTTCAATGGTACCGATGGGGTATTTCTGCAAAGTATTAAGGATGTATTCGCTGATGTAATCGGGGCGGGTGGAAAGGCGGATGCTATTGATCCTGTCCTGTTGAAAATATTTATGCGCAATTTCCAGGAACCTGATCTGTTCCTCCTGCGGAATGCCGGTAAAATTCCCGCCGAAAAAACCAAGTTCTATTTCACTCTTGTCCTGATCGATGGTGGAAAGGTGGTTTTCAATGGTACGGATGATCTCTTTTTCGGTTGGTACTTCAAGTTGGCCACTGATCTTGCGCTGATTGCAATACACACACTGAAATGGACAGGCCAGTTCTGGAATAAAAATGGGTATGGTGTAATGTTTTGGTTTCATGTAATTTTGATGTAACTTTGATAAAGGTAATCAAGAATCCAAACCCATGAAAGTTTCAAGCAATATTGCTTTCCTGGCTTTTTACTTCTTTTTATTTGCCGCTTCCAGTTTGGCTCAGGAAGTATGGCAACGCATCAGTCCCTATCCACAGGAAAATAAGATCATGCAAATGGTTCGAATTCCGGGAACCACAGCTTTGGTAGGCGTTTGCGTTAATGCTACCATGTTATTTTCTGATGATATTGGGGAAAACTGGGAGGTCAAGATTAACCCGGGAGGTGTTGCGAATCCTGTAGATTTAAATTCCGTATCTTTTTCTGACAGCCAGCATGGATTTATTTGCTGCAGCAAAGGAATGGTTTTGAAAACCACCAATGGAGGTTTGCACTGGGATAGCTTAAGGGTTTCTTCTTCTGGTTTGACTGAGATTTGTGCAATACACAATGGTTTAATTATCACAATTGGTAAAAACGGTTCTATTTTTATTTCCGAGGATGGTGGAATGCATTATAAAGAGCTGGATTCAGGCACTGAAAGCGATTTAAAGGCCCTGTCATTTCCCAATGATAAAATTGGTTTTATTATCAGTCAAAGTGGAGAATTACTGAAAAGCACAGATTATGGACTTCACTGGGAAACAATTGATACCCTCACAATATCTACTGCCCGTGATCTTTTGTTTATCGATGAAAATAACGGCTATTTTGTAGGAGGAGTAAGCGGAGAGGATGTTGTGAAGAAAACAATGGATGGAGGTTTGAACTGGGAAAACATCCTTACAGATCAATCATATCATTCCTATTCTATCGTTAAAAGTGATACCACACTCATTCTTACTGGTTATAAATGGTACTATAAGGGTTTTGTTTTACTCTCAAATGATGATGGTGAGACCTGGTTAGAACCTGATTTTCCCGCTACTTATTTCTTTAACGACCTTTGTGTGTATGATGAAAACACTGTACTGGCAATGGGTAGCTTTGGTGATTTAATCATTTCAAGAGATCATTTTCAAACCTGGGAAAAGATTTATTCTAAAAAATCATATAATGCAATTGATATTTGTTTTATTGATGAGCAGGGTTTTATGGCAATGGATTATTTTGGGCATGGCGGGGTACCTTCTGGTGGGATATTAAAAACGATTGATTATGGATTAAACTGGCATGGTTCATTAGGAGGCAATTCAATGAGATCGGTTTATTTTTATGATGAGAATCTTGGATATGCCTGTACCTTTGATTGTATTTACTTTAAAACCACTAATGGAGGACAATACTGGGCTGAGCATGAAATTGGTCCCTGGCCATGGAGCGATTACAGACCAAAGGATTTTGGTTTTTTTACGCAAGATACGGGCTTACTTTGCATAGACCTTGATCCGTTGGGGAAAATATGGAAAACATATGACGGTGGTAGCAACTGGGTTGAAGTTTTTGATACCCTGGGAATGATGCTTGATAAGCTATGCGTAACCAATGAAACGACTGCCTTTGCTATTGGGGATGATTACTTTGATTGGAACTTACTAATCCAGACAAACGATCAGGGCGAGACCTGGCAAGCAATTGATCTGAATGAACCATATGGACATCTGGTGGACATTTTCTTTTTAAATGAACAAATCGGTTTTGTCATTAGCAGTGAAAACAAACTTATCAAAACAACAGATGGCGGAAATTCCTGGATAAAAAATCCCATTCCATCTGATATGAATCCAAAATCTGTATTTTTTACAAATGATACCCTTGGATATGTTTCAGGTTCATCTCCACATCACAATATTTTAAAAACAATTGATGGAGGCAGTACCTGGTTTTCAATAGAACAAGCCTGGACCAATGGCATTACTGCAATGCACTTTTTTAATGAAAACCATGGATTGATTTTTGGCAATTTGGGCCTCGTTGCCAAAACAGAAACTGGCGGTATCCTTGGAGAAACTGTACACAAATCAAAAAATACAGATTCTGACTTGTTTGTCTTTCCAAATCCCTTTCGTGATGAAGTTTACTTTAAGCACAACTTTGATAAAGCAGCAGTTGTGCTTTTTCAAATCTTTGATGTTCAAGGAAATTTGATTAGAAGTGAGAAAATTAATTTAAGCGCTTCACATGAGATATCCTGGGATGGATGCAATAATCATGGATTATTGGTTGAAAATGGGATTTATTTTTGCAGAATTACAGACGGAAGACAGTCGGGTTCATGCACATTGATCAGAATTGACTAATATGCAGATTAGAAACTTCAAAATAGAAGATTACGAAGCAATTATCCAACTCTGGGAGATTTGCCGTTTGCCTTACAAGCCCGATGGCCGCGACAGCAAGGAAAAAATAGAGCAGGAGCTCAAAAAAGGCATCGCCATTTTCCTGCTGGCGGCAGAAGATGAAAAGATCCTTGGCAGTGTGCTGGCTACCCATGATGGGCGCAAGGGCTGGATCAACCGCTTGTCGGTTTTACCAAGATACCGGAAAAAGGGCATCGGGCGCCTGCTGGTGAGAGAAGCAGAAAGCAGGCTTGAAAAAGAAGGCATTGAAATCTACGCCTGCCTGATCGAAGACGGCAACGAAACTTCCCTGGAGGTTTTTAACAGCCTGGGTTATGATGAATTTCCGGGCATGCATTATCTGACCAAAAGGAAATATCCCGAGGTTTAAAAGGGCTGGCAAGATATAACAAAAAGGGACGAACTCATTAAAAGCCCATCCCTTACATTTATCTATGTTTTCGAGAATTCTTATCTTCTCCAGCCTCCCCTGTAACGGCCACGGCCGCCACCATCCACGTCGCCAAACAAAATAGCCACATTCATTCCAAAAGATCTGTTTTTGCTATGCAGTACGCTCAGGTCGGGCATGCCCCATCCGTCCAGTTTACTCAAATCAGGTAAGTTATCGAACATCCAATAACGAATGCCGAAGTTTTGTCAACTCCATAAGCCACTGTGATTGATAAAACTTGCAAGCTGCAAGCTGCAACTCGAAACTACTCCACCCTCACCCTTATCCCTTCCGAATGGCTCCCAAATTCCGGAGCATACATGCACTGAATGCTGGTGATGCCATTGGAGAAAACGCCTTTTTGTGAGGCGATCACAGGGTATTCAAAAACATAGGTTCCTTTGGGCAGATAGCTGATAAAGAAATTGGTGGAAGCATCCCGGGTGCTTTCGTAATAACCCAGTCCGCCCTGCCAGCGATAGCCCGAGAGCACATTTACGGGTTCAAAAGCTGCTGCCCGCATATCCTTCAGGTGGATATACTCCATGTCGCGGTCGCTGCGAATGATGATCCTGACCTTTACGCGGTCACCCACATTCAATTCTGTATCCTGGTCGATGGCTTCAATCACCGGGCCCCTTTCCGTATTCTTTTCAAGGAATAGGTCTTTCTCTATACTCAGTGGACTGGCATGGGGCGTTATTTTATCAAGGTCCTCGAAGTACTGCCAGTAAAGCGCTCCCCAGGCAATATGGTCGTTTGGATTGCTCACTTTGACCTTGCCCATGTCCGGCTTTATATCACTTCCTTCCCAGGTCTTTTTAAAATAACCGGTTCCGGCTTCCACCTTTGTTCCGTCAGCAAGAGGGTCTATGGCGATACCGCCCAGACTGATTTCCACCAGCTCATCACTGCTCAACAGATCTGTTCCTCTCAGCAATAAGGCATAAATGGCATTGGCCGTGGCAGTGGTCGTTTTCCAGTCCTGGGTTTGCTTTTGTTTCAGCAACCAGACTTTCATTTCTTCCACGGTAACACTGTCGTGACTGATCTCGTCAAAGGCTTCGATCAGCATAGCCTGCCGCTCAATGGGTGCCTGGTACCAGAACCAGCCATCGTTTTTGCGCCAGTACATGCCCATTTCTTCCGAATGCAGTGCTTTTTCTTTCAGAGATGCGAGGATCTTGGAAGGAGTGCTTTCATTGCCGAAGCGTTCCAGGGCCAGGGCGATCATTCCCTGCATATAGAGATCTTTGTTGAGCCAGTACTGATTGGCCTGCCCTTTAAAATAATTGAATGCTTCCAGGTTCGAAGATTCAACATCATAGAGATCCATCAGGTAACTACGCAGGTAAAGGTACTGGATCTGCAATCGGGACAGATTATCCGCTTTTAAGTCTACTTTTCTTTTCTCCAGTTCTTTCAGATCCTTCCTGATCTCTTTGTCCAGGTAGCGGATGCCTTTGCCCATCATTTCATCAATGCGGTCATTAGAGTCCGGATCGATCACGCCCAGTTTCTTCAGCCTGGCCAGCCCGGTGAGAATGTACTGGGTGATATAGCGGTTTTCGGGCATGCCGGTAAACCAGGGCCATGCACCCGAGGGAAGCTGCATAAGATAAAGCTTGTTCAGGGCGGCTTTCAATTCATGCGACATTTTATTCATGTCGAACAGCAAAGCGATGCGTTTTTTCCTTTCCGACTCGCTTTTGGCCTGGCGTACCCAGGGCGTTTCTTCCAGCAGCAGGGATTTCAGTTCCTGGTTCTTCTCCAGATTGCTCAGCAAAGCCTCGGGTGAAAGCTGTTTCCAGGCATCGAAAACCCGCCGGACCTTCGGATCCGAGCTGGCAATATGATGTGCCAGGCTGTTGGCATAATAGCGGCTGAATACCTGCTCGGAACATTCATAAGGGTATTCCATGAGATAGGGCAGGGCCTGCACGGCATACCAGGCAGGGTTGGAAGTATACTCCAGGGTCAGGCGGTAATGCTCCAGCGATTTGCTTTTGCCTGATCCGATGAGCTTATCGAAGCGGAAATCTTTGCTTTCGTTGGCTCTGACAGGCAGGGGCAAACTTTCCGTTACCAGCATGCGGTTGGGAAGAACGGGCAGCGCCATTTCTTCCCCGTCGGAAAAGTTTTGTGTACGGGCCTTGATGCGGTAAGTAATGGCTTCCAGGCCGGAAGGTATGATGATCTTCCAGCTCAGGGAAGTGCTTCCTCTTTTATCCAGTGAGAAAGATTTTACCGGCTCTTTAACTTGCAGCAGATCACTGATCTTTTGCATGTTCAAGGCATTGAAGAATTCCAGTTCAGCCTCGCCCTCCATGGGTTCATCCAGCATGCTGACCACCTTGGCATTAAAATACATGGTGTCACCTTCACGAAAAAAACGGGGTGCATTGGGCATGAGCATGAGCTCTTTCTGTGTCACCACCTCTTTCTGAAGCTGGGCTGTTTTAAGATCTTTTGTATAGGCCAGTGCCATGAACTTCCAGCGGGTAAGGGCCTCGGGCATTGTAAACTTCAGAATAATATTTCCCTCCTGGTCTGTTTCCATTTGAGGGAAGAAAAAAGCAGTTTCGCGGAAGTCCTTGCGAATATTTATCCCACTTTCTGTTGTTTCAGTATCCGGCTGTTCTTCTTTTAATGCGTATTCAACGATTTCAGGCATTTCTTCATCATTTACAGCAACCTCTTCCAGGGCAAGATCCGCCTCTCTTCCCATCATCATACTTTTCTGGTAACGATAGGGCCACCAGCGCTGGAAGCCAAACCAGTTGAGCTGGTCATATTCTATCCGGATGATGTTGTACCCATCTCCTTTTTCAGGATAGAATCTTGAGTTCTGGCCCTGGAAATTCTTGCCGCTTTCCCAGTTTTGCCAGAATTGTGCATTGTGATAGAGTGAAAAATTCCAGCTATGGCTGCTAAAGGCGTCCAGGGAGGCATCATACATGGAAGCCAGGAGTTCGGCCGCTGCGGCATCCCCGTCGGGACCGCTGATCTTCAGCCGCCATTCTTCTTCCTGTCCGGGTTTGAGCTTGTTACGGAATGTTTCCAGGCTAATGTCCAGTTTTTTGTTGTTGTATGGTACCACGATGAGCTGGCTGGATCTGTAAAAACGGTTGAACTTCACGAGCTGCATGCTCAATTGTATATTGCCGCGGTAGTTTTCCAGGATCTTTTCTTCCAGGCTTTTCTGCTCCCGGTCGAGTTCAATCCATTGCCTGTTTTCCAGCCCTTCTTTGGTCCGGAGTTCAAACAATGCATATACATCTTTTGCAGTGGATCCTATTAGCAAGGGGATCTTTTCACCGACCTCCGTTTTGTCCTTCAGGCTCAAAAACCAGCTGATCTCATTGCCCGGGACTTCTTTTTCCCCGGGAGAAAAGATTGTAAAGTATTCCTCCACATGCACCGGCTGGCCAAATGCATCTTTCGAGTGCATTTCCAGCAGGTAAATGCCGCAATCCCAGGACCGGATTCTGTCCAGCATGACCTCTTTGTTTTCGCTGCTGGCAAAGCTTAAATCCAGCAAAGCTTTTGAACGTGCCCAGGTAGCGGGTTCATTTTCATTGTCGTAAAGATCATGGGGAAAGTTTTTGTAAAAGTCTTTTTCATCCATGATGAATACATCCGGCCTTTGCCAGAGACGTTCTCTGAAGATCCTGTCAGGTGGCTGCAGGCGGAAGATCTTCAAAGTCCCGCTGGCTGCAACTTCCTCTCCATTGGGATTTTTTGCCAGGATTTTGAATGAATCCGTGGTCTCACGGTTTACCTTATCCGGCAGATTGCTTTGCAGTATGAGGGCTTTCTCACCAACCGATATGCTGGTACTTCCCGAGCGGGTTTCCCCGTTGATATCGGTAACATCGGCATAAACGGTAAAATCAAAGACCGGTTCATAGGAAGAGCGGATGGAAAGATCCGGAAGGGCTGTGAAATCTATTTCGAATTCTCCCTTATCATTGGTAAATGTTACTCCGTTGGTGATCTCGGTTTCGGAAGATTCAAAGGGCATATAGCCCCACCACCAGCGCCAGTAAGGCATGCGCACATTCCTGACCACCCGGTAACTTACCAGGGCATCGTTGATGGGAATGCCGGCATAGGCTTTTGCTTTTCCCTGGATTGTAAGCTCTTCATTCAGTTTGTAATTCCCTTTTACCGGGTCAAAAACGACTTCGAATTTTGGCCTTTTGTATTCTTCCACATTGAACCAGGCCCGGCCATTTTCATTTTCAATATGCATTTGTCCGGTTAACACCCCGCTTGGTGTAATGAAGCTACCATGAAACGATCCGTAATCATTGCTCTTGAGCTTCAGGCTGGAGACCATTTGTCCGTTCACATCATAAAATTCTACCTCTGTGCTTTTCCTGGGGAGGATCTTGTATTTGTCCCCGTCTTGTTCCAGCATGATCCCTTTGAAATAAACTGTTTGTCCAGGCCGGTAAATCGAACGATCGGTAAAGAAAAAGGTCCGGATTTCCGGCTCTTTGTCTTTCTGGGCAGGATATGCATAAAACACCTCATTGCTTTGCAGGCTGTCTTGTTTGTTGATCAGACGGATGGAGAATCGCCGGCCCATATCAGAACGCCTGATCACCGCATGACCCTCCCGGTCTGTCAAGGTTTCAAAATCCTCCTCTTCCACAAAGCGGCTTCTGGAGTAATCGTATGTCTCGGAATAAACCTTGCAGGCAACATTCTCAAGGGGTTCTCCACTCTGGCGGTCCAGTACGAAAAATTCCAGGTTGCCATTATCCATCCTGTTGCTGATATAAGCAAGGCCTGATACATTCAGGCTGCTGATCCCGTCCGGACCCTTCTTCTCTTCAATTGCCTGTCCACTTTGGATTAGCACAATGTAAAAACCAGGTTCCAGTGCGGGGAGTGCGAGCTGGGTTTTATGGAGTTGAAAATCTCCTGCATCCGGCAGTTCGACTGTTTTTACGGCATATTTCTCATATTTGGTGTAATGCTTGCTGAGACCGGGAAATTGCTTTTCCCTTTCAAGCTGCCTGTATAAATCATAATTGGTTTTTACCAGGCTGATCTTTGCTTTATCTGTATTTCTGAAAGACAGCATGGCCAGAATGGGTTGACCGGGCACTTCTATGCCTGCGGTTTGCAGGCTCAGATGCACACTTTTGATCCTTTCCAGCACGACCTGGCAGTTGTTTGCACCGATGGACTTCGGGAAACTGCTGATGGCCTCCTCACAAATTTCTACGGCCTTTTTCAGTTCAAGTCGGTATTGCGGGGCCAGGTATGCATCATATTGATTGCCCAGCTTTTCGTGCAACAGGGCCATCTGGTAGAGGACCAGGGTGCTGGCCTGGTTATCGGAAAATTGTTCCCTAAGGTATTGCATGGCCTGCAGGTAAAGCGCGTCAGGATTGCTGATACCTGCAATATGCTTGCGGACGAATTCCAGCCTTTTCAGGTCGACATCCACCAGGGCTGCGGGATTTTCATCCTCCAGGTGAAAAGCGATCAGATCCTGCAACAACAGGATGGCATGGTATTTTAAGGAGCTTGTATCCCGGCTTTCAATATGCAGCCTGGCAAATTTATCCGCCTCATCAAAGTATTTCGCTTCATCCAGTTGAAAGACAAATGCTGGTTGGGTAAGCGAACTTTCATCATTCATGAAATAATCCAGGGCACGATGGGCCAGGAAATCATACAAAGTGGGTCTGTAAAGTTCACTGTTCTTTTCTTTTTCCAGGATGCTGGCATAATCCCGCACAGGGATTTTTTTCAATTCCGCCGGGTTTGCAATCGAAGCCCGGTAATGAGCGCTGATCTTTTCCATGATATGCCGTAGATCCCAGGTTTCAATGTCGTCATCGTCTACCTGATCTGTTTCGCTGCGGTCCATAAATTTGTAGCGGTTCTGCTGGTAATAATCCTGGTAGAGGGTAGCCAGGATGGAATGCAAAATGGCGTTTTCCGGGAATTCAGCGCTTTCGATCTCTTCATTAAGATCAGCGATGATCCTGCGTTCGAAATTCTCTTCGTAATCGCTTAGCACCCTTATTTTGTATAGCACTGCCTTGATGTACATGGGAGGATTGTGCTCTTCCTTTGCTTTTTGATAGATCTTATCCACGACTTCAGACGCAGACCTGGGAAGGCCTTCCTGCAGCGACTTATCAGCCTGTTTCCATAATTTCTCATATTTCAGGGTGTCGTGGGAACCGGGGGTTTGGTCTGGACTTGTCATAACTGAATTTTTACTTCCCGAAAAGGCTGCCAGTACAATGGCCAGCATGGCGGTAATGGTGATAACGATGAGATTCCTTTTCATGCTTTATTATTTTGATGAACAAATTACGAATTCTTTTGCTTTGGATGCAATGCTTGCTGCCTGCTCCTCCCCAAAAAAATATTTAACTTCATGCAACCAAATTGCAAAATCCGTGCCCTTTGAAAAGAAGGAACCTAAGATATTGGCCGATCGAAGTTTTGACAAAACATAGAAGAAAATCTCAGTTGACTGAATTACAATTGATTGAAGGTTGCTGCAGGAACAAGCGGAAATACCAGAAGCTTTTGTATGAGCAATATTGCGATGCCATGTTTACCATTGCATACCGCATAGTAAAGGATATGGACCTGGCCAATGATGTTTTGCAGGAAGCTTTCATACAGGTGTTCCGGGATATTAAACAGTTCAGGCAGGATTCCACCATCGGGGCATGGATCAAAACCATCGTAGTGCGCAATGCCATCAAGAAATTAAAAAAGGAAGAAGATTTTATTCCCATCGATCATCACAGCAATGGGGAAATTATCAGCTGGCCGGACGAGATGCGGGGTGAGGACCTGGAAAAAGCTATCATGTCGCTGCCTTCGGGCTACAGAACCATTTTTTTGCTGGTAGAGGTTGAAGGATACAAACACCGTGAGGTGGCAGAAATCTTAAATATTTCGGAAGGCACTTCCAAATCACAATTGTACAATGCCAAAAAGCAACTACAAAAATTATTGAAAGACTTTACGGAAAGATAATGGAAAAGAACCGCGACATATTGAAGAACGCACTGAATGATCTGCCTTCGAAAAAGGCAGGGGCATCAGGCTGGGAAGATATTTCAGGTTCTCTGGATCAGCTGGAAGCCAAGGATTTTTTGCGTAATAACCTGGAAAAGCTTCCCGAACACAGGGCTCCGGCCGGTGCATGGAAAGGCATCGAAAAAGCCCTGCCGGCATCTGTCTTTTCATGGAGTTCTTCCGCACTGATCAAATGGAGTTCAGGCATTCTTGCCGGGGTTGTCCTTCTCAGTGGTCTTTTCATTCTTTTACCGGAAGAAGAAAAAGAAAATACCGAAACCGTCTTGCAGGAAAAGGAAGCGGTGATGCAGCAAAAACTGCAGCCTGAAAAACCACAGGCCTTATCCTTGAGAAAAGAATCTCAAACAAAGGGAAGTGAAACCAGCTACCTGGATAAAAAGAAGAAAAACAAGGGTGGAAATCCAGATCATGATCCGGCAGTGGGTAATCAAATAACGATCCATGATGCTGTTACAAATGAATTATCGGGTTATAGCCCTGCTGAACAACCCACCGCCACATCTGTTTTGGATCAGGAAAGTACAAGAAAACAGGTTTTCGGTATGCAGACAATTGGCGCCAGAAATATTCAGGGCTTGAAAATGAGGAAGCCATCACTTAGTACACCTGCTTATTTATCAGTAAATCCTGAATTTGGAGATTATTACAGGGATAAGAAACGGATAGATTTTTCCCTCGCAGCTTTTTATTCCCTGATCAATTTCCAGAATGTAGAGGTACAGAACATGGAAATTCCTGAATCGGTATCCTCCTTTGGCCTGGAGTTTATGCTGGAGAAACAAAGCTTTTATCTGAAGAGCGGGCTTGCTTATCTTTCATGGGAAGAAAAAGCCGTTTATGATTTTGAATACAGGAAGAACGAATTGGTGTATTCATACAATTACGTTGATTCCGCCCATGTTGATCCTAATTCAGGGAATATCAATTACTTTACCAGCCCACGGGATATTTATGATTCGGTCGATCATCTGCAACCTGACCAAGTAAGATATCGCTACAGGGTACTGCAGGTGCCGCTGGTCCTGGGTTATAAAGTCTTTGAAAACAAAAAATTGAAATTCAATGTTTTTGCAGGTGTTGGTGGGGATTTCAGGATCGGGGGCCGGGAGTACAGGCCGGTGCTGGACAGGGAAAATTCCAGCATCATTTCAGAAGTCAATTACCTGGATTACCGCTTCAGTGTTAACTGGCGGATACTTGGTGGACTCAGCCTGCAATACAGGATTTCGGACAAATGGTCGTTTTATGTTGAGCCTTCTTACCAGCAATACCTGAAATCCGTTTACCGGGAATCGGGATTGAAAAAGGCTTCATACATCGAGATCAAAAGCGGCATCATGTTTAAATTCTGAAGATCATACAACCAAAAGTGAATCTGCGCTCCCTTTAAAGAAAAACTAAAATTTGAATGTCATGAGAAATAAACTGATTTCACTTGTAGCTATCCTCTTTGCCGGGATGATTGGATTACACGCCCAGGATTACATAATGGTAAGCGGTTATGTAACCGATGAATATACCGGTGATCCCGTTCCGGGTCATGAAGTCAACATTAGCGCAGATAGTGCCTATGCTTCAACTGTTTTAACAAACGAAGGCGGATATTACACGGATACCATTAGCCCTGCCACCAATCTGGGTTTTGTGTATATTTCAACCATCGATAATTGCTCGTATCTTTACCATGATACGACCATCAACAATCCAGATCCTAATTCATACATCTTCGCTGACTTTGAAATTTGTAATGATACAACAGGGGGGGAGTGCCAGGCTGATTTTACCTACACCACAGATAGTTCAAATGCTTATGAAGTGTTTTTCTGGGATGCCAGCACTTCTGCAACGGACATAGTATCCTGGAGCTGGCAGTTTGGTGATGGAAACGGATCTTATGAGCAGAATCCTATTCATATGTATAATAGTCCGGGGACTTATGCGGTTTGTTTAAGCATCGTTTCAGATGGAGGAGATTGTGAAAGCACCTATTGTATGGATGTAGTTGTAGGCGGAGGATCGGGCTCTGATTGCCAGGTCGACTTCTATTACTATGCTGACAGCCTGAATCAACATACTATTCAATTTTTTGATCAAAGTGATCCGGCCGGAGAGATCGTTTCCTGGTTCTGGGATTTTGGCAATGGAAGCACTTCTACAGAGCAAAACCCCATGCATACCTTTGGTGATGCAGGCAATTATGTCGTCTGCTTAACAATACAAACTGCAGGAGCGGATAGTTGCACAAGCATTGCGTGTCAGGATGTTCTTATTCAGGGATCCGGTGGTGATTGCCAGGCTGATTTTTATTTTGTTGTCGACAGCACAGGAAGCGAAACCACCGTTTCCTTCTTCGACCAAAGTGTTCCGGCTGAAGCTATTGACTCATGGTTCTGGGAGTTTGGAGATGGGACTACCTCAACCGAGCAAAATCCTGTACATACTTATAATACAACAGGCAATTACAATGTTTGTCTCACCATTGCTGCCGATTCCTGTACAAGCACTGAATGCAAAACTGTTGTATTGCAAAGTGGCGGAGGCGATTGCCAGGCTGACTTTACTTATTATGCCGACAGCACCGATCCTCACCTGATCTATTTTGTTGATTTGAGTACACCTGCCGACAGCATCTATGACTGGTACTGGGAATTTGGCGATGGAACTTCTTCAACAGAACAAAATCCAAGTCATTTATTTGGTGATGCCGGTACTTACCAGGTTTGTTTGAGCATCAATAATACGATCGGTGTTTGCATGGATACCTATTGCATGGAGATTGTTGTTGGTACCCCTGCCGGATGCCAGGCTGATTTCTATTATATTGCCGATAGCACAGATTCTCAGGTGATTAGTTTCTTTGACCAAAGTTCTCCTGCTGAGGCCATTGATAGCTGGTACTGGGAGTTTGGTGATGGAAATTCATCCAATGAACAAAATCCGGTGTACACCTACGCTACTCAAGGCACCTTCAATGCATGTTTAACAATTGTTACATTGAACAATGAGGATAGCTGCATAAGCACATATTGCGAAGACGTTGTGATACAGAACCTCCCGATGTATTACATGGGTGGAAATACTTTTGCCGGCATGTATCAGCTTGACGATGGTTTTGCTTATGCCTACCAATACGATAATGGAAGTTATACCGAAGTGTATTCTCAGGTGATGGATTCACTGGGATATTATCTGTTCAGTCCTTTTGAAGGAAGTTATCATGTGAAAGTTGAGCCCATGCCTTCTTCTGCATATTACAATACCTATATGCCTACTTACTATGGTGATGTCATTCACTGGGAGGAAGCACAAATGATCAGCCTGAACCAGAACATTTTCAATGCTGACATCAACCTGGTAGAAATGGCTGTGACGATTCCCGGCACAGGTGTTATCAGCGGACATATTTTTCATCAGAATGGCAGCAGGGACGACAACCCGGCTTCCGATATTCAAATCATGCTGGCAGATGAATCCGGAAATTATGTAGGGATGATCTTTTCTGATGAATCAGGTTATTTTGAATTTGATGCCCTGTCAAACGGAACCTTCACGATTTATGCCGAAGTGATGGGCAAAAGTATGGTACCCAAAAACTTTACTTTGAGTGATGAAATACAGCATGTGGATGATGTGGTGATGGTGATCGGTGAAAATGACATCGTATTTGGTATTGAGGATGTTGCCTCACAATATCTTGATAACATCAGCGATATTTATCCGAACCCTGTTAGCAGCACCATCAAAATAGATGTGGAAATGAAAGAAGCTTCAAGGCTTGAATTCAGGGTCCTCAGCCTGACCGGTCAAACCATGTTGCAACAGCAGTTTGACATGAGCAATTCGGAAAGCATTGAACTGAATACCTCTGATCTAAATGCAGGTATGTATCTGCTGGAGATCATCACCGAAGACGCATACAAAGTGAGCAAGCGCTTTGTGAAATATTAATGCTTATATTTTGTTTGCTAAAGCCTGTTCCTTCTGGGGCAGGCTTTTTTTTATTTTGTGGTTTGTTTTGTCGGGGAGATACATTGCCATAAAAAATAGCATCAACTTAGAGGGGAGTTCTTTGTGATTCTTTGTGTCTTAGAGCCTTTGTGGCAATTCACAATAAATGAAGAAAAACAGCGTTATACTCCCCAACAACCAAAACCAGATTATCGCGCATAAACTTTTACGCTTTTAACCATTAACCAAAATTTAAAGCTATGAAAAAGTTATGTGTAATGATTGCCTTAGGATCAATCTTTTCAATTTCGTATTCCCAAACCAATTATGATGATGTTGCTGTTGTGATCAATAACAACAGTGATGCTTCCGTTCAGATCGGCACTTATTTTGCCGGGCAAAGGTCCCTGCCCGATGAAAACATGATCTATATTGACTGCCTTGATGAGGAGGAAGTGGATACCACCGAGTTTAAGAATATCGTCAGCCAGATCAAAAGCCACCTGGTGGAGAACAACCTGACTGAATCCATCAATTACCTGGTTACTACCAAAGGGATTCCGGTGAATATCAGTTACTCCGATAGCTGTCTGGGGATGGAAGGTATTCATTGCAGATCACTGGATAATAAATTAACATTGATAAACAGTTCACTAATTGATGATTTGATCAAACCAAATCTCTGGATTGAAAATCCTTACTATGACGCCAAAGAGAATTTTTCATCTGATCAATTTGACTTTTACATGGTAACCCGTCTTGATGGTCTTGAAAACGACAGCATTCTTGCAATGATTGATAAAACCGGTCCAAACAAACCAGTTGTAAAAGAAGAGGCCATGGTATTAATTGATTTTGTGCATTATGATACCAATATGATCCAGTTATTCACCAATTACTTTTCTGACGCTATTGACTTTCTGGATTATAATAACTGGAACCATATCTTTGATCCTGATACCACGCTGGTTAATCAAATGGATGACCTCCTGATCTATGCAAGTATGATTTATGATACCAATCTGGCATCACCTGATTTCAATTGGATGGAGGGTTCATTTTTAAATACGATTTTTACCTACTCGGAATTTAGTTTTTACAATAGCGGCGAGGAATTTCAATATAGCTTTATGAGCTTAATGAACACCGGGGCTTCTGGCGGAGGAGCTTATGTTAACGGCTATTTTGCTTCGCAGGGTTTTGACCCTGGAATCTTATATTCAAGGTATTTAAACGACACCTCTGAGACCAGGTACAACCTTGCGGAAAGTTATTATGCTTCTATTCCACGGCTCTCATATCAGTATGTGGTCTTCGGCGATCCCAAAACTTCCCTGGATATAGTTTATGCCGGAATGGCGGATCCTGAAGTTTCGGAGCTTGACATCCGGATTTATCCCAATCCTGGTAAAGGAATATTTTATCTTTATTGTACTGGGGATCAGGAAATTAAAAGTGTTGGGGTTTACAATCAGTTTGGACAGAAACTCAGAGGGTTTGCTCCAGGCAGCAAGATGCAGAATAAAATGCAGCTTGATCTGCAGGACCTGAGTGCAGGTATTTACTTCCTAAAAGTGATTCCGGTTAGTGGTCCGGCAGTCACACACAAACTGGTCAAGCAATAAGAGATTATGGGTCAGTCAATCCTGGAATTGAGAGGATGCTTTAGTTTCTCGTAGTTCGTCAGTTCGATGGTTATCGAACCAATGATCACCTCCGACTGCAATTTCAAAGGAATATGGTTTTTATCGTCCGATACCCAGATGGTCATGGGATATTCTTCATCAAAGACTTCTCCCCTGGCCATTTTGGGTTTAAAGGCCAGCGCCTTAAACTTTCCTGCCTTCACTTTCACCTCTTCCCTGCCAAGGTAAATGATGCGAGAGGTATATACTGAGTCGTCGAGAAAGAATTTAACGCTCAGTTCATCATTCAACTCCAGGCTGTCGACGCTGAGGTTGCGCATCACATAAAATGCCGAAACGATGTCCTGTGTGTTTGCTGGGATGGATCTTTCAATTGTACGGCTTTTTACAGTATGATTGAACTGATCGAAGTAGACATCATCGTCTTTTACAAAGTCCCCTTCCCTTGTCCGCCGGATGAACTTCCAGGGCACCAGTGCATCTTCATCCACAAAGGATTCAAAACGGTCGCGCACTTTGAAAAACCAGTTGAATAAACCATGCGACCGCCCTTCAATCACCATGTGGTAGGTATCCCGGCCATTGAATTGGATATTGTCATCTGTAACATGAACCTTACCTGTACCGGCAGTGAGCCATGAAGTAACCCAGGAATCGTAAAACACCCTGTACTCCAGTAATTCACCTCGCTCGAAAGCATGGTTTTGCATTTGACGCAATTCGTCACCATCGGCAAACAATGCATGAACGAAGAATAGGAGGAATATTGGGAGAAATAGTTTCTTCATAGGATTTATTACACCACGATGTTAATGATTTTCTTTGGCACAAAAATGAAGCGTTTTGGCTGACTGCCACCCAGGTATTTTTCCGAACGCTCATCTTCCATTACCGCTTTCTCTGCATCCTCTTTGGAAACATCCAGGGGCAGCTCAATCTTGAACCTCATTTTCCCATTAAACGAAACAGGATAGGCAAAAGTATTTTCCTTGATAAATTCTTCATTGTGTTCCGGGAAAGCCTGAAATGAAATGCTGCCTTCACGGCCCAGCAAACTCCATAATTCCTCAGCCATATGCGAAGCATAAGGTGAAAGCAGGATTGCCAGGGGTTCCAGGATCTCCCGCTTATGGCATTTCAGCTCCGTAAGCTCGTTCACACAGATCATATAATTGCTTACCACTGTGTTGAATGAAAACCTTTCGATATCATTGCGCACCTTTTTGATGGTGTTATGCAACACTTTCAGTTCCTCTTTGGTGGGTGCGTCATCAGAAACCCTGAAATTATTTTCATCATCATGATAAAGTCTCCAGAGCTTTTTCATGAAACGGTAAACTCCTTCAATGCCCTGTGTATCCCATGGTTTATGTGTTTCGAGTGGTCCGAGGAACATCTCATAACAGCGGAATGTGTCGGCACCGTATTTGTCGATTAGCTCATCAGGATTCTGCACATTGTGTTTTGACTTGGACATCTTTTCAATCTCCCAGCCACAGATGTATTTTCCATCTTCCAGGATAAATTCTGCACCGGCAAATTCAGGACGCCACTTTTTAAAGGCTTCCAGATCAAGAATGTCGTTTTCCACCAGGCTGATATCCACATGAAGACGATTGGTTTTGTATTCTTTTCTCAAACCTGATGAAACAAATTTGTTGGAGCCTTCAACACGGTAAACAAAACTACTCCTTCCCTGTATCTTTCCCTGGTTGATCAATTTCTTGAAAGGTTCTTCCTCGCATACCATTCCCAGGTCGAACAGGAACATGTTCCAGAAACGGGCATAGATGAGGTGGCCGGTTCCGTGTTCATCTCCTCCCAGGTAGAGGTCAACATCTTTCCAGTATTCATTGGCTTCTTTAGAAAAATATGCCTTGTCGTTATGCGGATCCATGTATCGCAGGTAATAGCCGCTTGATCCGGCAAAACCCGGCATGGTGTTGGTTTCGAGGGGATAGCCTTCTTTTGTTTTCCAGTTTTTTGCACGGGCCAGTGGGGGCTCGCCGCTTTCGGTAGGCAGGTATTTGTCCACCTCCGGCAGCTCGAGGGGTAATTTGCTTTCATCGAGTGGATAGGGCATTCCGTCTTTATAATAGATGGGGAAAGGTTCACCCCAGTAGCGCTGGCGGCTGAAAATGGCATCCCGCAGGCGGAAATTCACCCTGCCTTCGCCCAGCTCATTTTCTTCCAGCCAATCGATGGTGGCTTTGATGCCCTCCTCCACGCTCATGCCGGTGATAAACCCCGAATTAATCATTATCCCTTCTTTCGCATCAAAGGAATCTTCCCAGCCTCTGGGATCCGTTTCTTCTTCTCCTTCTTTTTTCACCACCTGTATGATGGGAATATCAAAATGCTTTGCGAATTTAAAATCGCGGCTGTCGTGGGCCGGAACCGCCATGATGGCGCCGGTGCCATAGCCGGCAAGTACATAATCGGCTACCCAGATGGGGATCTTTTCACCGTTCACAGGATTGATGCCGTAAGCGCCGGTAAATTCACCGGTGATCTTGTCCACTTCTGAGATCCGGTCACGCTCGGAGCGATTCGTGGCCCAGTTGATGTATTTATTTACTTTTTCTTTATGATCGGAAGGAATGATCTTTTCCAATAATTCATGCTCTGGTGCAAGTACCATGAAGGTGGCTCCCCAGAGGGTATCCGGACGCGTTGTAAAAACTTCTATTACATCTTCAAAGCCATCTATGTTGAAAAGTACCGAAGAGCCCTCACTTCTTCCAATCCAGTTCCGCTGGACTTCTTTGAGGGAATCAAACCAGTCAATCTTATTCAGTCCATCCAGTAATCTCTGTGCATAAGCAGAGATCCTGAGCGACCATTGCTTCATCAGTTTTCGCTCAACCGGATGTCCGCCCCTTTCCGAAAACCCATCCTTTACTTCATCATTGGCCAGCACGGTCCCGAGCTCAGGGCACCAGTTCACCATGGTATCCGAAAGGTAAGCCAGCCGGTAGTTCATGAGAACTTCCTGTTGTTGCTGCTCATTCATTTTTTTCCATTCATCTGCTTTGAAAATCTCTTCCTGGCTACTGGCAGCTTCAATGTTTTTATTTCCTTCTTCTTCGATTATTTTGATCAGCTCATCAATCGGCTCAGCCCTATCTGATTGCTTGTTGTACCAGGATTTGAAAAGCTGAATAAAAGTCCACTGTGTCCATTTGTAGTATTTGGGATCACAGGTTTGCACTTCGCGCTCCCAGTCATATGAGAAACCGATCCGGTCGAGCTGTTCGCGGTAACGTTTGATGTTTTTGGCAGTTGTTACGGCGGGATGGGTCCCGGTTTGTATGGCATATTGTTCGGCAGGCAGCCCGTAAGCATCATAACCCATGGGATGCAAAACATTCATGCCCTGATGCCTTTTATAGCGGCTGTAGATATCGGCAGCTATGTAGCCCAGCGGATGGCCTACGTGCAGTCCTGCCCCTGAAGGATAGGGGAACATATCCAGCACGTAAAACTTGGGTTTATTATGATCTATCTCAACGTGAAAAGTCCGGTTTTCTCGCCAGTACTTTTGCCATTTCTTCTCTATTCCCCTGTGATTGTAATCCATTGTTTGTATTGTTCTTAGAATTTGCAAAGGTAATGAATCAGGAGTAAACTTATAAGCGGAAGCTGTTCTTATATGAACATATGTAGCTAAAAATAAACAAAACCACATAAGGTAAATAAGTTCACAAAAGAAGCTATGACTTATTACTGATGGGATTTTTAGTTCAGCTATAGTTCCTCAAAAGAAATATCCATCAAGCGGTAATTCTCCCAGCCTTCAAAATCATAATGCCACCATTCATAAGGATAAATACTGAAACCGTTTTTTGTCATGATATCGATCAGCAGTTGCCGGTTTTGGATAATTTTCTCCGGAAGATCAGCATAATCCGTATGGGCTTTTTCTGAGAAATCATCGAATGGGGTGGGCATTTCTAATTCTTGTCCACTTTCCAGCTCCACCAGGCTGACATCAACTGCACATCCCCGGTTATGCCGTGAGCCGTACCATGGAGCGGCCACAAACATTGTGTCCGGATAGACTTCATAGAATTTCAGGGTGGCTGAATAGGGCCGGTAAGCATCGAATATTTTTAGTCCGAGTCCCTGTGCATTCAGCTCCTGTTGGACTTTTTTCAGTGCTTCTGCGACCTCCTTGCGGGTGAAGGCTGCAGGTGTGGAATAGATTACTTCAGCTGTAAAATTATTGTCTGTGGCATAGCGGATATCCAGCATGATGCCGGGAATTTCTTTTTCAAGATCGACCAGTGCTTTTTCGGGTTCAACACTGACCAGGGAATCATAAGCAGCTTTTTCACTGATGATCTCAAGACCGTAAGGATTATTGCTGGCATCAGATTCCTGTTTATTAACCAATGCATTGCATCCCGCTGAAAGGGTGCATATTAACAAAGCGTAAAGATACTTTTTCATACTGCAGACTTTTACAGCGAATGTAGGAACTAATTTTTTTCTTTCAAAAGCGGGATACAATTAATTTGAACCAATACCGGTGAAATTCTTTTCGTTTTATTAATTTAGCTCCCAATATGTCGAAGCGGGAAGAAAAATACAATAAAAGAAGATACCGTGCTTCTTATGTTACAACCGTAGTTTCCATTACCCTGGTTTTGTTCATGATGGGTATGCTGGGTCTGATCATTCTGCATGCCAGCAAGCTTTCAGAGTATGTGAAAGAGAATATCGGATTTTCCATTATCATGAAGGAAGGCGTGAAAGAAGCCGGGATCATACAATTGCAGAAAACCCTGGATGCTTCGGCTTTTGTAAAATCCACCGAATACATTACCCGGGAAAAAGCTGCAGAGATCATGCAGGAAGATCTGGGTGAAGATTTTATTGAATTCCTGGGTTATAATCCTTTGCTGCCTTCGATCGATCTGCGACTACGGGCCAATTATGCCAATATCGACAGCTTGCAAAAAATCGAGCAGGAATTGCTTACCAATTCCAATGTCAAAGAGGTATGGTACCAAAAGTCGCTGGTTCATTTGATCAACAAAAACATCCGAAGAATCGCGATCATCCTCCTGGCTTTTAGCCTGCTTTTGTTACTTATATCCATTGCATTGATCAACAATACCATCCGCTTATCTGTATACTCCAAACGTTTCCTGATCCGCAGCATGCAGCTGGTAGGCGCCACACAGAATTTCATCCGAAGGCCTTTTATTTTGCAGGGCCTGATGCAGGGGATCTATGCAGCACTGATCGCCATACTGCTTCTGATGGGTATCATATACCTTTCCCGCACCGAGATTCCAGAGCTGATCATATTGCAGGATCTCAGCATGTACCTCAGCCTGTTCGGTATCGTGATCCTTCTCGGTCTCATTATTTCCTGGTTCTCTACTTATTTTGCCGTGCGCAAGTATCTGAAAATGCGTACCGACGACTTGTACTTCTAACACCTTGTGCGGTTTGATTTTGCAAGACAGTGGCGCTCAATGTGACCCTGACTATTAATAACTTACAATCAAACAGCACTACGCGTTATTTTTAGAATTATTTTAAAAGATGTTAAATTGCATGGGGTGTAGACAAATACTTATTACTTTTGAAAAGAATAAAATTCTAATTCATGGCAAAGATCACAAATACACAGGAAAAGCAATCCGGCAAGCAAAAGGAACAAATCTTACCCGAAGGCAAGACCTTTGCATTCAAGCGTGAGAACTATAAACTGATGTTCATCGGCTTGGGATTATTGGTCATTGGATTCCTGCTGATGATTGGCGGCGGGAGCGAGGACCCGGATGTTTTCAGTGAGGGGATTTTCAGTTTCCGGCGCATGACCCTGGCCCCAATACTCATCCTGGCTGGTTATGTAGTTGAGATATTTGCGATTATGAAACGGCCGAAGGAATAGGGGCAGTCGGTACTCTGCAGTCGGCAATCGGCAGGAGGCGGAAAGCAGTAGGCAGCTTGAGTCGGTCCATGATGATTATTGACCACCCTTGATCAGGTTTTCATGATATTTTAAGATTCTTTTCGCATTGATGGCAATTTTGCCTTATTTTCGCAGCCAGAGAAACACGCTCTTTATAGGATATTGGTTTTGCAGGCCTAAGCAAATTGCTACTGCCAACTGCCAACTGCCAACTG
>NPIE01009046.1_pt1 | contig 22628 bp, 27 predicted proteins | sample 8637661 | NCBI WGS metagenome assembly NPIE01 (sample SAMN07420842, study PRJNA396082) | bioreactor metagenome | isolation source: sample BA12 brine-fed electro-methanogenic bioreactor BA | place: Japan: Kochi | collected 2016-12-09
TAGGGCCGTCATCCTGCACGCGGCATGGCTGGTTCAGGCTTTCGCCCATTGACCAATATTCCTTACTGCTGCCTCCCGTAGGAGTCTGGTCCGTGTCTCAGTACCAGTGTGGGGGTTAACCCTCTCAGGACCCCTAGACATCGCAGTCTTGGTGAGCCGTTACCTCACCAACAAACTAATGTCACGCATGCCCATCCATAACCGCCGAAGCTTTAATCACATAAACATGCGAATATGTGATGTTATGGAGTATTAATTTCCGTTTCCGGAAGCTATTCTCCAGTTATGGGTAGGTTGCATACGCGTTACGCACCCGTGCGCCACTCGTGTATCCCCGAAGGGACCTTACCGTACGACTTGCATGTATTAAGCCTGCCGCTAGCGTTCATCCTGAGCCAGGATCAAACTCTTCATTGTAATGTTTGATCTTTAATGTCTCAAGATTTATTATTCTCAAAGTGAGTATCTCATATTGAGGATACCCGCTTCCTTATCTAGCTTACTTCAGTTTTTTCAAAGAACTTGTGTATCTTTTTTGCTTTGCCTTATCAGTTCCTTTGTTCGGTTCCGATGAAAGCGGCTGCAAAAGTATTTACTTTTTTTTAACTGACAAAATTATTATGAACTTTTTTTTGCCTTTTTATTCTCGCCATTTTTTGAACGAAAAAAGGATGGCAAAGTTACAATTTTTTTCTCCTTTATACAAGAAGTTTTTTGCAGTTTTTTTAATGAACTCTTTCGCTTAAAGCGGGTGCAAAGATAGGAATTAATTTCTGAATTAAACAAGTGGAAATTCAACAAAAAAATATTTATTTATTAATTTATATTTAATGGCTTGATTATGACCCCTGTAAAAATTAAACATTTTACCCACGGGTGAAAACGATCTTGCTTTTCTCTGATAATTCATCATTATAATAGTAGCCGTCTTCTTCGAAATGCTTTAGCTCATCAGGATCTTCTATTCTGTTCCTGATGATAAAGGCTGCCATCTGGCCCCTTGCTTTTTTTGCAAAAAAGCTGATAATCTTATATTGACCGTTTTTATAATCCTTAAATACGGGTGTGATGATTTCAGCATCCAGCTGCTTTTTGTCAAGTACTTTGAAGTATTCATTGGAAGCCAGGTTTATCAGTACCCTGTTTTTACCCAGGCTCCTTTTCAAATTATCCGTTACATCCTTCCCCCAGTAGTCATAGAGGCTCTTACCTTTTCCGGGATGAAAATCCGAACCCATCTCGAGGCGGTATGCTTTGATCAGGTCGAGTGGCCGTAAGAGCCCATACATACCAGAGAGAATCCTAAGATGCTCCTGGGCAAAAGCCAGTTCCTTTTTTGAAAACTCCCCGGCGTTCAAGCCTATATAGACGTCTCCCTTAAAAGTCAAAACTGCCGGTCTGGCATTTCCATCGTTAAAGTCTTTATTCCAGACCTGGTAACGATCATGGTTCAGGTTGGCCAATCGCGTACTTATATTTAAGGTATCCGATAATTGTTTGGGTGAGAGCTTTTTTAGCTTGCCGACCAGTTTGTCTGCTTTGTCAATAAAATCAGGTAGTGTATAATCCTGCTCTTTGATTTCTGTTTCGAAATCCAGTGTCTTTGCCGGTGATAAAATTATGATCATGTCTTTTTTTTGTGAAAAGGTCTGCGATTTTTATGCCAATTTTCAAAATAATCTCTAAAAAACGGTAAAATGAGAAAATACAATCCTGCAGAAACTGGCAGAAGTATGATGAACCAGGCAATAATACCAAGAGAATTACTCAGCCAGATACTATTCAATGTTCTCAACCAGTCCATACGGAACATATCAATGAGTGTATGTATGTCAATGTTTGTGACAGTAAATCCAAAAATTGCTTCGCCTAACTTGATAAAGGGGATGTACAATATAAGTTGAAGAGGATAGATGGCGAAGTTAATCAGCAGGATGGCTGGTTTGTTGAGGCGCATGCTGAAGGCAGCTCCCAGGCAAAAAATCGTGGTCAGGCCGAAAACGGGGATCAGGCCGAAAGCGATCCCACTCACAACAGTCAGGGCCAGCTTATGCGGTGTAATGCCCTCCCTCAGTAATTTCAGGAGCGGTTGTTTGATCCTTTTATCATAATAGTTATATAACAAAGTATTTTGCACGCCTGATCCAAATTTGAACCAAATTTACAATTTCTTGTGCTAAGAAGGAGCAATGGGAATTGAAAGATGTGAGATCATGTTCACAAGCAGGCTGATAGCTCAAGGTGCTGGAATCGGTTCTTACGGAGAACAGTTTTTCCCTTTTTAAAAGTAACGGACTGCCTGAAATCCGGACCATCATAAACAAAGGTGTGAAATTCCCCGTTCTCCCCACATGGATCAGCTTTTTCAGGAAGGTCCTTCAGAAAAGCATGATTATACTCACTTCCGGCGAAAGAAGGATGCAGCTGGGTGGTGTCCACGCAACTAACGATCGCCCTGAACCCCCCATCAATGAATGTTTGTGCAAAACGATTAGTATCCTTCCCCCAGACCGGGAAGACAGCCTGCATGCGGATCTTTTCCATTTGCTTGATGCGGTATTGCCTGATATCTTCCAGAAATAGATCGCCAAAAGCCACCTGCTTTATTCCTTCCCTTTTATAAGATTTGATTTGCTTTTCCATCAGTGATTCGTATTCGGTGTTTGCCGGGCTATCAGGCAGCTGCACAAGGTCAAGTCGCATACCAAGAGCTGATGCCTGTTTCTGGAGCAATGCTGTCGGTATACCATGCATGCTAACTTCGTTCTTTTTCCTGTTTAGGGTAGTGAGCAAGGCAATAACTTCAAAATGGTCCTCCAGCCTGAGTTTGTGCAAGGCAAAAGCACAGTCCTTTCCTCCGCTCCAGGATAAAACAATTTTAGGCTTCATATTCACTGGATAATTTATAATATACTTCCTTTTCAGTAAAAACAATGTCGATGATGTCGAGCAGGATGAAATTGACCAGGATCTTTTCTGCCTTGTAGCGGGAGATACGGGCTATTTTGGCGAATTTGGATAAACTGATGCTTTCATTTTTTTTCAGATAATCAAGCAGAATCTTTTCTTCATCTGCATATTTAATTTTTACCCCTTGATCACTTTTCTGTCCTTTCCAAACTTTCAGCAGGACAGAGTTTGCCAGCAGGTTCTGATCCTCTACCCGCAGATAGGCCAGCCATTTGTTGTTTTCACTGAGTGCGTAATGAATGTCTTTCTCTAATTTTGGAATATCTACTTCCAGCACAGTTTTGCCTTCCATTTTCCATTCCCGGGTATGAAAGGCAATGACCGGTTTGCAATACATCTGCGCGGCTGCTTCCACCATGTGAACCTCTTCATCCGACCGTACGCCGGCAATATTGCCGTTATCCTTCACCCCGATAAGTAGTTTTCCCCCATCGGTATTTGCAAAAGCAACCAGGGTTTTTGCAATTTTTCTCGAATCAGAGATCTCGAATTTAAAGTCAAGCTGCTGATGCTCTCCCTGTTCAATCAGTTTATGGATATAGTGTGCCAAAACAGATCCTTGAATTTAAAAAAAGCTTCCCATTGACCTGAGAAGCTTCATATTTCTATTTTATATAACGCTGATTAAATGAAAACCATATTTTCTTTGTTGGTATATTTTTCACAATATCCGCATTTCAGTTTCAATTCTCCCTGGATATCTTTGATCACCCTGAACTTTGTTGGAATATTCTCATTGTTGGTGATGCAGTTGGGATTTACACATTTCACGATCTTGAGGGCATTATCGGGAATCTCAACTTGCTCTTTTCGCACCACCTGGAAATCCCTGATCTCAATAATGGTGGCGATAGGCGCAACCAGGGCAATCTTGTTCACATCATCCCGCTCAAAAAATTTGTCCTGCACTTTGATAATCCCCTTTTTCCCATATTTCCGGCTGTCGAGGTTGGTTCCAAAGAGGACCTGGGAATCTACCTGATCCAGACCCAGGATTTTCATCACCTGAAATACACTTTGTGCTGGAATATGATCAATTACGGTCCCATTTTCAATGGCCGATACTACGAGTTCTTTTACAGGTTTGTTTGTCATAATTATTTCACTCCTAAAATTGAACTTAACAATGCTTGTCTAACGAAAACCCCGTTCAGGGCTTGTTGAAAATAATAAGCTTTGGGATTATTATCTACATCCACATCGATCTCATTGACCCGTGGCAGGGGGTGCAACACTTTCAGGTTGTCTCTTGAGGCATTCAGCATTTTGTTCTTTAAAATATAAGAGTTTTTGACTCTTTCATATTCGATGGGATCCGAAAAACGCTCCTTCTGTATCCTTGTCATATAAAGGATATCAATATTGGGAATGGCTTCTTCTAGCTCCGTATACTGATGATATTTAAGATTCCTGTCTTTTATGTTTTGCTTGACATAGGAGGGGAGTTTCAGTTCCACCGGTGAGATAAGGTGGAAGGTTGTATTATAATCGCAAAGTGCGATCACTAGTGAATGTACGGTACGGCCATACTTCAAGTCTCCCACAAAGGCGATTTCCAGGTTGTCAAGACTTCCCTGGGTTTTCCTGATGGAGTATAGGTCGAGCATGGTCTGGGTTGGATGCTGGTTTGCACCATCGCCTGCATTGATGATGGGCACGGGCGAAACTTCGCTGGCATAGCGCGCACTTCCCTCCCTGGGGTGACGCATCACAATGATATCCGAGTAATTGCTAACAGTGAGTATGGTATCTTTCAGGCTTTCTCCTTTTTTTACGCTGGAAGAAGCTGCGTCAGTAAAGCCAACCACCTTGGCACTCAGCCGGGAAGCTGCACTTTCAAAGCTCAGCCGGGTGCGAGTTGAGGGTTCAAAAAAGAGGGTTGCAACCACATAATCTTTAAGTATTTCCTGCACCGGGTTCTTTTCAAACTCCTCGGCAATATCCAGGATTTTCAGGCGCTCTTCCAGGGTGTAGTCGCCTATGGAAACTAAACTTTTATCTTTCATCAGGATTTGTTTTTTCAAAAGTAAATATTCTCATTTCGCACAGGAAAAATAAAACGTAAAAACTTTCCAAATTTATTAACAAAGGTGTTTTCTGGCGGTAAATTGCTTCTTGTATGTGGAATTGTTAAAACATATCTGTATCCCAGGTATCTGGCAACCCCCTGAAGTCCTTACTATATAGTAGAAGGGTTTTAGGGAAGGGAAATTGAGACGGGATCATGATTAACTCCTTTGCTTCGTATGCCCCCGCTTCCGTCTCAGTTAAATGCCAGTTTTATATCATTGTGTTTTGGCCTTTGATGCCTATTTGCCAATTGATGTCTGGAATTTTAAACCGTAGCATATTCATTCCAGCTTTTGATACTGATATCATCCAGAGGGATATTGCAGAAAGCCAGGATGAAAGCACTTGCCAGGCGAGCGTTTGTGATAAGGGGAATGTTATGATCCACAGCGGCACGCCGGATGTGGTAATCATTGTCCAGTTCATGTTGTGAAAGATCCTTGGGGATATTCACTACAAGGTCGATCTTGCGTTTGCGTATGTATTCCAGGGTATTGGGCTTGCGGTTTGAATCGGGCCAGTGTAATATCGTGGCTTTTACTCCATTCATTGCCAGGTATTCTGCTGTTCCTTTTGTGGCGAAAAGATCGTAGCCTTTTTCCTGCAATTTTTTTGTGCTATTTAGCAACTCCACCTTTGAACGCGGCGGACCGGAAGAGATCAGAATATTTTTTTTGGGGATATGATAACCCACGGAAAGCATGGCTTTTAGGATGGCTTCGTAAAAATCTTCTCCCAGGCAGCCGACTTCCCCGGTGGATGACATATCGACTCCCAGGACAGGATCGGCCTTGGAAAGTCTGGAGAAAGAAAACTGTGGCGCTTTTACGCCAACAAATTCAAGATCAAAAAGAGATTTGTCTGGCTTTACCACATCCAGCCCGATGATGATCCGGGTGGCCAGTTCAATGAAGTTTGTTTTCAGGACTTTGGAAACAAAAGGCAGGCTTCTTGACGCCCGCAAATTGCATTCGATCACCTTTATGTCGTTGTCTTTAGCCAGAAACTGTATGTTGAAAGGACCGGAGATCTGCAATTCAGCGGCGATCTTTCCGGTAATTTTCTTGATCCTTCTTACAGTCTCTACATACACTTTTTGAGGCGGAAAGATGATGGTGGCATCACCTGAGTGCACACCAGCAAATTCTACGTGTTCTGAAATTGCATAAGCCATTATTTTTCCCTTGTCTGCTATTGCATCCATCTCAATTTCCTTGGCATCTTCGAGGAATTTGGAAACCACTACGGGGTGCTTTTTTGAAACCGAAGTAGCCAGTTCAAGAAAATGCTTTAATTCTTCACGGTTGGATACGATGTTCATGGCAGCCCCGGACAATACATAAGAAGGTCTTACGATCACGGGAAAACCGACATTGTCAGTAAATTCAAAGATATCTTCCACAGAGGTCAGCTCCTGCCATACAGGCTGGTCGATCTGCATATCGTCAAGCATTTTGGAGAAGCTTTGCCGGTTCTCAGCCCGGTCGATGGAGGGGGCAGAGGTGCCCAGGATGGGAATGTTCTCACGGTGCAACCTGATGGCCAGATTGTTGGGAATTTGTCCACCCATGGATACGATCACACCTTTCGGCGATTCAAGTTCAATAATATCCTGTGTTCTTTCAAAAGAGAGTTCGTCAAAATACAGTCGGTCGCAAATGTCGTAATCGGTACTAACGGTTTCGGGATTGTAATTGATCATCACCGAACGATAGCCTCCTTTTTTAACGCTTTCAAGGGCATTCACGCTACACCAGTCAAATTCCACGCTGCTTCCGATGCGGTAAGCGCCGGAGCCCAAAACGATGATGGATCGCTGGTCTTTTTCAAATTGAATATCATTTTCTGTTCCATTATAAGTAAGGTACAGATAATTGGTTTGTGCCGGATATTCCGCTGCCAGGGTGTCAATTTGTTTTACTACCGGAACGATGCCTTTGCTTTTGCGGTAGCTTCTGATGCTGTTGATGTCTTTGTCCTCTCCCGTAAACTCATCTTTCATCAGGCAGCGGGCGATCTGGAAATCGGAAAAACCGGATTGTTTCAGTTGCCTCAGGAGGAAGTCTTCCATTTCCTCCGCCTTGTCATACTGGCTGGCCTCATCTTCCAGTAATTTTATTTTATGGAGTTTTTCAAGGAACCAGCGGTCGATTTTTGTTTTCTGATGGATATCTTCCACACTCCATCCCTCATTAAATGCTGCTGCAATGATGAATATCCGCATATCCGTCGGCTGGCTGAGCTCCTGCTCGATATCACCCATGCGGAGTTCCCTGTTACCAACAAAGCCATGCATGCCCTGTCCGATCATCCGCAGGCCCTTTTGGATGGCCTCTTCAAAAGTGCGTCCAATGGCCATAACCTCGCCCACGCTTTTCATGCTACTGCCGATCTGTCGCGAAACCCCGTAGAATTTGTTCAGATCCCATCGCGGAATCTTGCAGACAATATAATCCAGTGATGGTTCAAAAAAGGCAGAAGTTGTTTTTGTGATGGCATTTTTGATGTCTGGCAGAGCAAGGCCCAGCGCCAGCTTTGCAGCTACAAAAGCCAGCGGATAGCCGGTTGCTTTTGAAGCGAGGGCGCTTGAGCGTGATAATCTTGCATTGACCTCGATCACCCGGTAATCTTCAGAATGGGGATCCAGGGCATATTGTACATTGCATTCACCCACAACCCTGATATGCCGAATAATCTCAATGGATAATTTCCGCAGCTTGTGATATTCATTATTGGTGAGGGTCTGTGAAGGAGCAACCACAATGCTTTCACCTGTATGGATACCCAGGGGGTCGAAATTCTCCATGTTGCAAACTGTGATGCAATTGTCATATGCATCTCTAACTACTTCGTATTCCACTTCCTTCCATCCTTTCAGGGATTCTTCGATTAAAATCTGACTGGAATAGGAGAGGGCCTTTTCGACCATATTCATTAATTCGTCTAAGTTGTTGCAAAAGCCGCTTCCCTGTCCACCCAGGGAATAAGCGGACCGAATGATTACCGGAAAGCCCAGCTTTTTGATTGCTTCCCTGGCCTGGGGGATGCTTCTAGCGGCAATACTTTTCGGGGTTTTTACATTGATCTCTCCCAGTTTTCGGGTAAACTTGTCGCGGTCTTCAGTGTCTACGATCGAGCTTACTGCTGTACCCAGCACCTTTACATTATATTTTTCGAGTATGCCTTTATCGTGAAGTTCCATGCCACAATTGAGTGCGGTCTGCCCGCCAAAAGCCAGCAGGATGCCCTGAGGTTTTTCTTTTGCAATGACTTTTTCTACGAACCAGCTTTTAACAGGAAGGAAATAGATCTTTTCGGCTACTTCCTGAGAGGTTTGCACCGTAGCAATGTTGGGGTTGATGAGGACCGTTTCAATATTTTCTTCTTTGAGGGCTTTGAGGGCCTGTGAGCCGGAGTAATCAAATTCCCCGGCCTCGCCGATCTTGAGGGCACCGGAACCCAGTATCAGGACTTTTTTAATATCTTTTTCCATTGTATTTACTTTTTGTAAGCCTCAATTTCCCTGATGAATTCGTCAAAGAGATAATCCGTATCGGTTGGGCCGCTGGAAGCCTCAGGGTGGAACTGCACCGAGAATACCGGCCGGCTTTTGTGGCGAATGCCCTCGTTCGTACCGTCATTCACATTGGTGAACCAGGGTTGCCATTCATTCCCAAGGCTTTTGTCGTCGACGGCAAAACCATGATTCTGTGAGGTAATGAATGCTTTTTTGCTATTTTGGAGGATTACCGGCTGGTTGTGGCTGCGATGCCCGTATTTCATTTTATAGGTCTTTGCCCCCGAGGCCAGTGCAAGCAGTTGATGGCCAAGGCAAATCCCAAAGACAGGTTTGTCCTTTCCGATGGAAACCGCCAGATTCTCAATGGTCTGTACACAGGATTCCGGGTTGCCAGGGCCATTGGAAATGAACAACCCATCGTAATCCTCCTGGTGATAATCATAATCCCAGGGAACCCGGATCACGGTGCAATCTTTTTGAAGGAAATAACGGATGATATTGTTTTTGATGCCACAATCGATGGTGAGAATACGGTGCTTTCCGGATCCGTATATTTTCTTGTCGGGAAGCGAGACCTCATCCACCAGATTGTCCTTGTTCGGATCATAGAAATCCACATCCTGCTCTCCGATGATCACTTTGCCGAGCATGGCCCCTTTTTCACGCAGGTGTTTGGTGAGGGCGCGGGTGTCGATGCAATAGATGCCGGGTATCCGGTTTTCTTTTAGCCAGTCGCCGAGGCTTTTTTCTGCATTCCAGTGATTGTATTTAAATGAATAATCCGAAATGATCAGTGCGGTGACCTGAACTTTATCCGATTCGAAATGCTGGAGCATCTGTTGTTTGATTGAAGAACCGGGTACACCGTAATTGCCCACCAGGGGATAGGTCAGGGTAAGTATCTGTCCGCGGTAGGAGGGATCAGTCAGACTTTCAGGATAGCCGGTCAAAGATGTGTTGAAAACCACTTCCCCTGATACAGATCCCTCATATCCAAATGAATGTCCTCTGAATTCGGTTTTGTCTTCGAGTATAAGTTTCGCAGTTTTAGATTTCATAAGTCAGAATTGCCTGCAGCTAAAATAAAAAAAAAGGCGAACCTTTTTGGCTCGCCTTTTTTTATATTAAAAATATTATATGTTATGGAATTATTTTCCACAGCATTTGCATTCACCTTTTTTAACAAGACCTTGTTCAAGCATGAAATCGCAAATGATCTTTTCCAGATCCGGATAGCCGATTTCCTGCAGATCGTAATATACCCTGGTATTGGGTTTGTCGATCTTAATGATGCGGTTCAGGTCAATCGGGGTTCCGATTACCACTGCATCACATTCGGTGTTGTTAATGGTTGTTTCGAGGTCTTTCAATTGTTGATCGCTGTAGCCCATGGCCGGAAGCAGTGTTCCGATGTTGGGATAGATCTCGAAAGTCTCGCTCAATTTGCCAACGGTATAAGGACGGGGATCAATCATCTCGGCTGCACCATAACGCTGTGCTGCCACAACGCCGGCACCGATCTTCATCTCACCGTGTGTGAGGGTGGGGCCGTCTTCCACAACAAGGACTTTTTTGCCGCGGATTAATTCGGGATTGTCCACCCGGATGGTTGAGGCTGCATCAACAACAATAGCATTGGGTGCTACCTTGGCGATGTTTTCCCTTACCTTCAGGATGTTTTCATTGGAGGCACTGTCAATCTTGTTGATGATTGCAACATCTGCCATGCGCAGGGTAACCTCACCGGGATAATATGATAATTCGTGGCCCGGACGATGCGGATCTACCACGGTCATGTTCAGGTCAGGTTTGTAAAATGGGAAATCATTGTTACCACCATCCCAGATGATCACATCACATCCGTCGGGATCATTTTCTGCTGCCCGCACGATTGCTTCGTAGTCAACGCCAGCGTAGATCACGTTTCCGCGTACCACGTGGGGTTCATATTCTTCCATCTCTTCGATGGTGCATTTATGCTTTTTAAGATCCTCGAGCGTTGCAAAACGTTGTACCTTTTGTTCTGCAAGGTCGCCGTAAGGCATGGGGTGACGGATGGCCACCACTTTCAGGCCTTCCCGCATCAGGAGTTCGATAACCCTCCTGGAAGTCTGGCTTTTACCACAACCTGTACGGACCGCTCCAACAGCGATCATAGGTTTGGTACTCTTAACCATGGTTTCCTTGGGGCCGAGCAGCATGAAATCCGCTCCGGCTGCATTCACAATAGCGCTCATACCCATTACTTTGTTGTAAGTAACGTCGCTGTATGCGAAAACGCAAATGTCAGCATCCAGTTTCTTGATCAATTCAGGGAGATCTTCTTCTGCGTAAATTGGGATACCGTCCGGGTACAAATCACCAGCCAGTTCGGCCGGATATTTTCTTCCGTCGATATCGGGAATCTGTGCAGCTGTGAAAGCCAGCACATCATAGTTGTCATTTCCACGAAAATACGTATTAAAATTGTGGAAATCTCTTCCCGCAGCACCAATAATGATTACTTTCTTTTTCATTACTAGTTCCCTCTTTTTTAATTAATTATACTTGGTAATCTAAAAATTTGTGCAAAGTTAATATTTTTGAATTGATCCGGAGTGGATAAAAACTGCTTCTTACTTTTTTTCATATCAATTTTTACTTTTATTTACTGATAAACAGATTTATATAGCTTTATCCCCTAAGCTCTAGGTGTCTTATTTATAATGGTTTTATAGGAGATTTATCTACATTCATTGGGCTAAATGTTACTAATTTTAAAACCGGATTCCAAGATTCAATCAACAGTATTTGTTGTAAAGGTAGTTGTCCCAAGTAATACCTTCATAAATAGGATTCAGACCCCATTTATAATTGCGATAAATGATAATTTCTGCGTTTTTCTTTGGCATCTTGTTGCCAGCTGGTTTTTAATTTATCCCTGCATTTTCGAAGGATCCTGCCTAGTATCAAAAATGTCAGTTATTAATATTCCTTCTTTTACTTTTTTATATATTATTTTGTAATTTCCTGAAAATAAGCATCTATGATCCTCATCTATTTCTATTAAATTTTCTTCAACTTGACCGGAGAAAGGATGCTTTTCAAGCTGTTTTTGGATGTATAAATCTTTGAAAGAATTCCCTGTGCAATTCTTGTAGAGGCTATTTCTTGGTGGTAGTCATAAATTTGCCTTAACATTTCAATGGCAAAATCAGACCAAATAATTTTGATTATTTTACCAATCTTTTGATTCATTTTCAAGGTCGGCTTGGGTCATGAATTTACCTTCTTTGTAATCCTTATTGGATTGTTTTGTTCTCTTAATTAGTTGTTCTTTGGTTAAAGGTTTCACGACTTCTTTTTGTTGTTTTCTGGTTTCATTAATTTTAGTTTCTATTCGACGGAATATCCTTTCATCTTTAATTCCTATCAAATATTCAATTATTTTGAGTTTTCGTGTTTGCAGATCCATTGTTGTGCTTTTTATAAATATACGATAGATTTCTATTTTCTCGTAAGGGATAGAAAGTGCTGTCGTTTAAACTTGCTGGCAAAGTTCCCGCTATGAAACGTGTCCCGAAGGGCATGTTTTATAGCGATTGGCAGTAGTTTTATTTCTTTTTACTATTTAATTTGGGTGTTACATCTTTAACAGTATTTGTTTTCAATTCATCATCATCAATTATTTGCTCTTTTACTGTAGCAAAATCAATTGCGTTTAAGTCAATTTTTCTAATCTGCCTGTTCCACATAGTATGGTAGTAGTAAACTTTGTTTTTCAAATCAGATGAAGAAGTAACTTGCGTTGCTGAAACAATGTCAGTAGGTAAATGTTCTTTTGGAACTTGAGCTCCTAATGGAATATTGAAATTATCTAATATTCTAAACGATTCGAAAACGGCATCAAGAGTTGTTGCTAAGGGGCGACACGAAGCAGTAAATGCAGCGGCTCTAACAAATCTTGATGGTGGAGTGAAATCTCCTGGCAAGCCAATCAATCCAGAACCTCCGCCCAATGGCTTTACATTGTAACCATCAAAACTCATTTGGTTATTCGGAATTGTTGAAAGACTAAGATAATTTCTTTGATTGATTAAGTGCCAATCATAAGTAGGTGAATTCGTTATAACACCCAAATATGGTTCATACACTTTTACTTCCCCCTTATTTACTATTTCAATTATTTTGCTATTGCCACTTGGATCTACTATTTTGAAATGAAATGGAAGTGCTGCTCCACCAAATTCTTTATTGTCGACATTTACGACAATAACATTGTTTAAATTGTCAATAATTTCGTCTACTGTTTTAAACGATGACAACATCCATTGCATTAAATCTCCTACGCTCATTGAATTTTCAGCTTTTGTACTATCGTAAATAGCGTATTCAGCAAAGTCAGGCAGATAATACACTCCCACATAAAGTCCTTCTTCATTTAAACCATCAGGGCCATATGGTTGGCCATAAGCCGTAAGGGTTACAAAGCCATAATTCCCCTTCCATTTCTTTCCGTTGTATCCTTCGGGTGTTTGACCAATAAATTGTTTGTTTCGGGGTACAATTAAAATCTTGTTATGCTTGGCATCGTTTAGTGCCCACTCAACGGTGCGGGAAACAACGACACCACCGTCAGCAGATTTTAGAGTAATTCCTGTGCAAGGATATGCACTAGTACTAACCATTAGTAATGCCAAATGAATGGCAATTAGTTTTTTTAACTTTACTTTCATTGCGTTTACTGTCTTTAAATTATAGGATATTTGTCAAAATTACTGCCAACGTTCCCGCGGTAAGTGCCGTTTGGCTTTTTTAGGTATTTCATCCTTTTTCATCTGTGACATATTTGGTTAAACAAAAACCACGAATCGTCTTGCAAGCCCCGCCAAATGGCATTTGCCGTGTGTTACCGCCAGTAATTTTTATTTATATGGGTTTTCCTCCCATTTGCTAAAACCGAAAACCTCAATTGAGTTTTCTTTTTTGTTAACCTTATAAACTATTAAATAGCCCTTAACTACGAGATCCCTGATATCTTCTCTATCAAAAAAAATTGATTTCCTATTCTTAAATGGTAAATTTGGAATTTCCTTAATTTCTTTTAACACAAGGGATTTGAATTTTCGGGCTGCAGATGGTTTGTCTTTTGCAATATACTCTACCTGATCATTCAATTTATCCCTGAATGACTTGGTAATTTTAAGCTTCATACTTGCGGATGGTATTTTCTAGTTCCTGATCAAGTTGGTCAAGACTGATGAAATCTGCTTTATTATTTTCAACTTTGTATAATTCGCTATTTAAATATTCTTGCACCGATATGAATTCTGAGTCTTCTTTAATGATTTGTATTTCATCTTTTTTAAAGCGCTCCAGAAACCACATCAATTGCTTATAGATTTTATTGTTTACTCTCAATCTTATTGTTTGCATTGCATAGGTTTTTAACAAAGATACATTTTCAAGAACTTATTTTCAAGCGTGTTTATTATTGGCGGTAACGTTCCCGCGGTAAGTGCCGTTTGGCATTTTGGAACCAAAAAGCTTTCTATCTGCTTGCAATTTGGTGAATCGAAAGCAAGGTTCGTTCTGCTAATACTTCGATTATTTGCAGGTGTAGTTCTGGTATTTTGTTTTTAATAACATCCCAGACAATTGAATAATTTACGCCCATGTAATCATGAATCAACCGATCTCTCATTCCAGCCATATTTTTCCATTGAATTGTATCCCATTTTAATTTAAAATCGGCTGGTATTTTTTTTTGACGCTTCTCCAATTATTTCCAGGCTTCTGATAACAGCCCTTTTTAGAGTCTCATCTCTGATAAAATCCTCTTTTGACATGTTGGCATCAATAGCTGAAAGGATATATTCGCACTCGTCACGTATGTGCTTTAAATATTCAATGGGATCTTTAGACATAAAACACTTCACTTAATATCTTGGGACCAATATAAGGACTTAATCCATTTTTTGTGACAATTTCAACTTTTTCATTTTTAAACATGTTTTCCAAGTAATCATAAAGATTCATGAGATTATCATAATTTTCCTTATCAGGTTCAAAATCTACTAAAATATCAATATCGCTATGATCGGATTGTTCGTTTCGCAAATATGATCCGAAAAGTCCAATATCCCGAATGCCAAATTTTGACAATTCTGGCTTTTTTGTTTTTAGTAACGATAATATGTATTCTTTGGATGTCATGTTATTAACAAATATACAAATCTTTGAATTAGGAGTTCGTATTTTTCAAAATTACCGCCAACGGTAAATTGTATGAGTAGTGGCAGATTGCGGGGTAGTTTCCTGTCAAACCGCTAAGTGGTTTGAGCGGGCTACAAACCTTGATATTTAGCACTTTACCTGCCATTACTTATACAAAATGTTGGCAGTAGTATTGATATAGGATTAATAATTTTCTCTATTTTCAATCTACTTTATTGTATGCCACCATTGGCTAAAAGTTTGATTAATGTCATTTAAATTTACCGCTTCTCCAATCATAGGAGTAACAACATTTAATCTTTCTTCTTCATTATTTTTAGTTATTAATTCTAAAGGCTCATACCATGGATGATTTCCTAAAATAAACTTTGAAGAATGCACAGGCAAAATTCGCTTTGCATTGAGCTGTTTTGCCACAGTTAAAATTTCATGGGGCAGTAAATGAATAAATGGCCAATGTTCATCATATTGGCCGTTTTCCAAAACTACCAAATCAAAATCACCAAATGCTTTACCTATTTCAGCAAAATGGGTGTCGTAGCCACTATCACCACCAATATAGATTTGTTTTGTTGGAGTCTGCAATACAAAAGATACCCAAAGTGACTTATTTCTGGTTAATCCACGACCAGAAAAATGTCTTGCCGGCATTGTGTGAATGGTAACGCTATCTGCAAGTTCTGTTTTTTCATTCCAGTTTGTTTCAATTATTTTGGCTGGGTCGTATCCCCAATATTCAAAATGCTCGCCTACCCCAAGCCCGCAAATTACAGTTTTAATTTTGGGCTTTAATTTTAATACTGTTTCATAATCAAGGTGGTCATAATGGTCGTGTGAAATAAAAAGGATATCAATTTCAGGCAAATCATCTGTGGAGTAAATATCGGTACCCTTGAATGCTTTTGTTCCAAATGGTAAAGGTGAAGCAGAACCGCTTAATACAGGATCGACTAACATCTTTTTACCATCAATTTGCATGAAATAGGATGAATGCCCAAACCAAACTAAAATATCCTCATCGGGATTTAAATTTTTCAAGTCGGTTTTTATTGAAGGCATTGCCTTTGTTGGTTTTGAATCTATTTTTTTGGTAAATAGGTATTTCTTTGTAACCTCCCAATAGGTTATACTCTCAGGAAGGTCGGGCGTATGCGTAAGGTTTTGAAAAGAACCATTTTTATAATTGTCGGCTTTTTCAAATTTCGACACTCTTTCATCTGACGGCAATTTGCCAAATTTTGTTTGTTGCATAAATGCAAATACGGAACCAATCAGAATCAAGACGATTGCTATAATAATTATCATTGTTTTTTTCAATTTTGTAGCCATTTAAAATCATTTTATCTCTCAAATAAATACAGTTAGAAGGTTAAATATCAAACTTTTCTTTGACTGCTTTTTCGGAAAAATTCCAGAGTGTTTTAGCTGTTTTTGCGTCATTTCCATTGCCTCCAATCTTATCCTTTTTGGGTGCTCCTGTCATGCCGTTTTCTGGTCCCAAATAATCACCATTTTCAACACGCTTTCCCACTGCTGCCATCAGAAGCGGAAGACTTCCATCTGCCGCGGATTGTCCTTTCTGCGGATTATTTCTCAAATATTTGCTAAGCCAACTCGTTGAGGTATTCGGTAGGTTAGTATCTGCCCATCCCGGATGACAAGCTATACTAATAATCTTATGTTCCAATTTTTTGATTGAAATTTTGCGTTGTAAATCACGCATAAAAAGCACATTAGCAAGCTTGCTTACTCCATAGCGTTTAGCTGCTGAACTAAGAAATAGTCCTATTGTATTCATAAATAAGTAATTACTTCCAAGAAAGCCTGGGCTATAGCCGGGATTCTTTAGCCGGTCAATATCGAATTTGAGTTTTCCCATTTTATGAGCAAGCGAAGCGTGCTGTACCACTCTGGATTGTCCAGGTGTGCTCACCATTTTTTCCCAAAGCAACTTTGTGAGCAAAAAGTGCGACAAATGGTTCGTTTGCAGTTGTATATCGTACCCGTCCTTCGTGATATTCCAAGGCTGGTTCATGATGCCTGCATTGTTGAGAAGCATATCGAGCCTATCGAACTTTTCGTGAAACACCTTTGCAAAATCCCGAACTGATTGGAAAGAATTATTGTCCAATGGTATAAAAGTCAATTTAGCTTGCGGAAATCTTTTAAGAATTTCATTTTGTGCCACTTTAGCCTTTTCTTCATTACGACAGGCAAGTACCACATGGCAACCTTTTCCGGCAAGTGCATTAGATGCCCAATAACCAGTACCCGAATTTGCGCCAGTAACGATAGCAACCTTTCCGGTTAAATCTTCGATGTTCTGTTCAACCCATTCATCATACCACTTATTTTCAACCCTACTCACAATTTTCTCCGTTTCTTTCATTTCCTTTTTTCCCATTTTATGTTCTGTTTACAACTGACATATCAATCTTAAAAGCTACGGCTTCAAGTTTGTGTCTCAAATTTGCGTTACTATGTACTTTTTGCTTGTGTAATTCTATCTTGCAGCGTTTGTCCACGTTGTAAGCCAAAATCCATATACATGAAAGGTGTCTTGATTTGACTTATGTCATTCAATTGAGTCAACTCTTCATCAGATAATTTTATTTTTACTGACTCAACATTGTCCTCAAACTGGTCTAAACACCTAACGCCAACAATTATACTGGTAATTCCCTTTTGATGTAAAAGCCAGGCAAGAGCAATCTGTGCCGGTTTGGCATTATGGGCAGCTGCGATATCTCTGAGCACTTCCACAATTTTATCGCCCTGTTCAACATCTACCGGTGGAAATGAAAAATGACTTCGCCTTCCCTGTTCAACATTTTCGCCAGTATATTTTCCAGTAAGGAAACCACTTGCCAGCGGACTCCAAACCATCATACCCATATTATGGTCACGCACAGCAGGAAGCACTTCATATTCAAGCTCTCTGCCCACAAGTGAATAGTATGACTGAGATGAAACAAACTTATGAAAATTCTTAGCCTCGGCTATGCCATGCGCTTTTGCTATCTGCCATCCTGTAAAATTTGACAAACCAATGTAACGTACCTTGCCGGATTTAACCAAATCATCAAGGGCAGAAAGCGTTTCCTCAAGTGGAGTTGTTGAATCCCAAGAGTGAACCTGATATAGGTCTATATAATCGGTTCCTAACCTTTTAAGGCTTGCCTCAACTTCGCGCATTATCGCCTTGCGACTGGTGCCCAGCGAATTAATGTTATTTGTGAAAGGGTTATAAAGTTTGGTTGCAATTACAGCATCTTCGCGCCGCTTCCCAATTGCTTTTCCAAGTAGTCGCTCCGAATCGCCCATTGCATAAAGATTGGCCGTGTCAAAAAAGTTTATTCCGGCTGCAAATGCGCGGTTAACTATTTTCTGAACTTCAGTCTCTTGCAAACTACCGACTGCATTATACACTGTGTTTTGTCCAAAAGACATTGTTCCAAGACATAAGCGAGAAACATATAATCCTGTATTTCCTAATGGTAAATATTCCATTTTAATCTCCTTTATTAATTAAATTTTTCCTGTTTTGTTATTTGATGTACTTCTCTAATATTCCTAATTCGGCTTTTTGAACTAAATCAGTATCGCAGAATTCTTTAATTTCTTTAATTTTTCCGTCTTTCACCTGTATTACAAAGCAATAGATATTGTTGTATACCATCCCATTTTTGGCAATACCGCCTTCACCATGTCCTAGTCTTATTACATAATCGTCTTCTGCAATGATTCGGTCTGGAACTATAATAGGCATGCTTTCAAAAGATGCTGCAATTTTTGGGAAATAATTCTCTAAAAGACCTTTTGTGTCATAAGTTCCTGAAACTCCTGTAGATCCAATAGTTGTCCATTTAAAATCATCGGCTAAGGAGCTAAGAAATCCTTCTAAATTCCCTTTTTCTGCTTGTTCAAAAGCGTTGTTTACAATTGTTTTGTTTTCTTGATTCGTGTTCATAGTATTAAATTTAGTGTTAATAAATTCCATTAGTAGATTGAATATTCATTCGGTATTCAGCCCAAAAAAAAAGATTACGTTAATCCCTCCCAGGAATAATTTATTGCTGAAATCTTATGCTCTTCTGTAATATTTAATTGCCCTGATATATGAAGTTTGGCAATGTTAACTATTGATCCATGAATTAATGCCAATACTAATTCAATATTGGGCAGTTTTAATATTCCACTTTCAATTCCGAAGTAAAAAAAGTCAAGTAATGGCGTTGCAATTACATCTGCTTGTTGCCTTACTTCTTCACTGAGAATAGGAATACTTGAACATTGCTCTAAAAATAATAATGTATTGGGTTGCTCAACCAAGTAGTCATAATAGGCACTCCAAATTCCAAAGAAACGGTCTTTATAAGACTTTTCTGAATCATCGTCTTTCATAACGCTCATCAGTACAGCCCTTTTAATATCAATATATATCTCGTTGATTAGCTTTTCTTTACTTTCAAAATAATGATAAATTGTACCCGCAGCAATTCCTGAGCTTTTGCTAACCAAAGACATTGGTGTATTATGCACACCCCTCTCAGCAATTAGTGCTAATGTGGCTTCAATTATTTCATTTCTTTTAGTCGACTGAACATTCATTCGGCAAATGTAATACTTTTTTTTTGATTACAAAATTATTAGCATGAGAGATTGAATAGATAGCATTATTTATATTACCGCCAACGGCGGCGGTATGAAATCGTTGGGGAATTCGAAGCTACCTCCGCATCATAGTTCAATAAACTTTGATACGAGAGATAATGGTTGCATAACCAATTAAACCCCAATGTTTTATACCGCATGTTGTGCACAGTTATTCTTTTTTCCCAACAATTTTTTCTTCAAGATAAATGAATTGAAATTCAATCGACCCATCATCTTTCTCGAAAAAGAAAAACTTGGAATCCCAGTCTTCAGCAAAAAACTCATTAATACTTTTCGCATAGATAGGATGACCATTTCCATTTTCAAACGAAAAATATAAATCTCCATCTTTGATTGAAATCACCCATCTTTCTCCGTCCATTAAATAAGTCCCTGAATATTTTGTTAATATCGTATTATCAATTTTTACTTTCTTTATTTCAGAAAGAGGTTTGCCAATCGCATATGCTGTAAGTCTTTTTGCAGTGTTTACAGTTGGATTACATGTGCAATTTGATAAAATAACAGTAAGTGTTTTTGTTGAAGGGACAAACCAAACACTTGATAAAAAACCATTAATTCCACCTTCGTGAGTAATTATTTTTTCTCCTTGAAGAGTATCAATAAACCAACCATATCCATATTTAGAATTTGTACCATCGTTTAATTTAAATGGCTCATGAGCAATATTAAGACTGGTTTTTGAAACAATCTTATAATTGAACAAAGCTTTATACCACTTATTCAAATCCTCAGTTGTTGATAATAAATTTCCGCCTGAGAACGGAATTGACATATCAATGTATGTTGCATTTTGAATTCCATTCGAACCATTTTCATACCCTGATACTCGTTTATCAATTAATGCAGAATTATTATCAGCTATGGTATTTGTCATTTCTGCAACATACAACAAATTTATCTTGATGTATTCGTTATATTCTAACCCACTTGCTTTTTCAATTATTAAACCTAATAAGTGATATCCTGAATTATTATAACTAAATTTTCCCCCCGGGTCAAATTCCAAAGGAAAGCTTTTGAAGTAATTGACAAGAGAATCAGGTTCTGAGCCATTTTTCATTAAATTCTCATAAAACACATCTAATTCAGTTATTTCCTTTAATCCGGATGTGTGTGTTAATAAATGTTCAATAGTTATTGTCTTTCTTTTAACAGGAAAGTTTGGTAAGTATTTCTGAATACTATCTGTTAATTTGAGAAGACCTTGTTCCTGCAACTTTAAAATTGCTATTGCAGTAAATTGCTTGGTTACTGAACCTATTCTATATTTGCTATCCTTATCTGCAAAACTGGAAAGCTCAATATTAGATTGGCCTTTAATCTTAGTATACTCTAAGGTGAAGTTTTCCGAAATCAAAACACTTATTCCCAGATCATTGTTATACTTTGAATATATGATAGAGTCAACCTTTGCTTGATAATCCTGAGCAAAAGTTAAAATTGGAATTAATAATATAATCGAAGTTAAATATTTCATTTCTGCTATTTTCTTAATTGTGCACAACGTTCCCGCGGTAAGTGCCGTTTGGCATTTTTAGAAATTACTTCCTTTTTCATCTGCAATAAATTTGATTAAATAAAACCACGCATCGTCTTGTATTCCCTGCCAAATGGCATTTACCGTGTATTACCCATCGTTATTATTTATTAATCAACATAAGTCTCTCGGATAATTGATTTGACCTCTATTATTTCTGGTTGTGATAACCTTCCCAAAGTTTTAATGATTCTTCTTTTGTCTATTGTTCTAATTTGATCTATGACAATCCAACCTATTTTGTTATTGTGTTTTACTTCAATTCGCGTGGGATATTTTTTTGATTTGGTTGTCATTGGAGCTACTACAATTGTTCCAAGGTATTTATTCATCTCATTGGGTGAAACAATTACGCAAGGTCTGGTTTTTTTTATCTCACTTCCTATGGTAGGATCCAGGTTTACCAGCACAATTTCATATTGGTTTAATTCCATTCCTCAAGATTTTCGTCCTCAAAAACATCATTGAACAATAATTGATCATCTCCATTTTCACTCATCTTCTTAAATGCTTTTTCCCAGCCTTTTCTTGGTTTTGAGACTGGTTTTAAAATAATATAGCCTTTTTCAAGAATAAGTTCAACTTTATCTTTTATGTTGTACTTTTCCAAAAGTGTTTTACTAAGCCTGAATCCTTTAGAATTTCCTATTTTAATTACTGAAATTTCCATAATCTTTAACTTTGATTGTAATTACAAAGTTAGCACTTTTTTAATTATATGCAAGTCCTCTTTTTGAAAATGATGGGTAACGTTCCCGCGGTAAGTGCCGTTTGGCATTTTTAGGAATTTTTATCCTTTTTCATCTGCAACTATCTTGGTTAAACGAAACCAAGAATCCCCTTGCAAGCCCTGCCAAATGGCATTTACCGTGTGTTGGGCTTTCGTGCTTTTTATTTGAGTTTAATAGAAATATCAAGATGTCCACCAAGACCCTCTGTTATAATTCTCTGCAATGTTGAAAAACGTATATCCTTTAAATTCCTTTCAAGTTTGGATATATAGGATTTATTTGTCCCTGCAAGTTCGGCTAACTGTTCCTGGGTCATTCCTTTTTTCTCTCTGGCTTGCTGGATTAATACTCCAAGTTTGAATGCATCATATTCGGTTTCAAACTGCTCTCTTTTGCCTGTTCCCTTTTTGCCGATTTTTTCGTCAATAAACTGGTCCAGAGATTTTAAATTTTTATTCTTTGTTGTCATAATATTCCCGTTTTATTTGCTCTGCTCTTTCGATTTCTTTTTTAGGAATTTTTTGGCTTTTCTTTTTGAAGCCATGCCCTATAACTACAATATTGTCTTTGTCAAAAAAGCAAAATATTCTAAATATGTTATTACCAACTTGAACTCTTATCTCATAAAGTCCGGAAGTGTTTTTTAAGTATTTCAGATAGATTTCCGGGATTTGCTCCAATTCTTCAATTATCCGTAAAGTCCAGAGAATTTTCTTTTGAACTTTTAGCGTTTGATTGTCAAAGAACCTTTCGAAATAATCTTTAAAAAATAAAAGTTCTCGTTTTCTGTTCATAGAGAGCAAATATACAAAAAGTAGTCCGATAAGACAACTTTTGCTATGGGTTTTTTCAGCATGAAGCCCAACGGTCACATGTATGAAACGTTGGGGATTGCGGGCTTCGT
>NPIE01011361.1_pt2 | contig 22616 bp, 29 predicted proteins | sample 8637661 | NCBI WGS metagenome assembly NPIE01 (sample SAMN07420842, study PRJNA396082) | bioreactor metagenome | isolation source: sample BA12 brine-fed electro-methanogenic bioreactor BA | place: Japan: Kochi | collected 2016-12-09
TCTCGCCCTGCTTCTGAGTAGCTCCGGGGGCTTCCCGGGGCCCGGGCACTGGCATCAGCTCTGTAATCCGGCCTTCCAGCCAGGTCTGCGCTGCGTTCACCCAGCGACCGGCACGCGGCTCCTCTGGTGAACCATAGATAGCGGGATACTGACGCGGTGAAGGCGGACACAGATGATCAAATATGCCCAATAACGACAGACCGTCGGCATAACAATGGTGCAGACGAAGCAACAATGCCGCACCGCCCCTGGCGTTGGGGGCCAACCAGAATTTCCAGCGTGGACGATACAGCGGTAAGGGCTCGTTCAGGCGCTCCGAGACCCAGTCCTGCAACTGTTCCGGCTCGAACCGGTCCAGCGCCACGTCAAGATGCTGGGGCGCAGAGAAGGTCAGGTCTTTTTCCCAATACCAGGCGGGGGCACGCCATACCGGGCGACAACGGAACCGCTCCCAGGCCAGCCAGTATACCTCCAGAAACTCCCGGAAACGGGTCGGCGTCAGCCCGTCGACCCTCAGCATGATGGTGATGGTCATCGGGTTTTCGGGCCGTTCCAGAGCCAGCCAGGCTGAATCCGAAGGCAGCATGAGATGCGATTGCTCCTGGCTCAAACCCGATTATCCCCGATCAATAGCGTGCCTGTATGAAAGAAAACCAATCAGGCATTGTGCCAGAGTCCGGATAGCGGCTCCATCCTCGGACGCTCCGCACACAGTTACAAAAAATTACACGTGAGTAACTGTTCAGTCCTATACTGGTTATATGGTCCGGTGCGATGGTTATAAAACCGTGTCCCGGATTGGCCAATTGGCCTCAACACACCATTTTTGAAGGCACTGGCGCCACTAAACCCGTTCGGCATTCACGGTACAAATGTCATACCGGCTCAGCAAAACCAATAACACAACGAAAAGCGGCCGGAGGGAGAAGAATCATGAAAGCCAGTCATGTTCGCAAGCTGATCAAACCGATCGAAAGCGCCTATTCCGAAATGTTTTCCGGCCGGGTTTACCGCGTGGGCCGGGGTGCGGTGTCTGTGCGTAATCACAGTGGCACAGCAGAGCACACCGTTATTGGCGTGCATGGCTTTCTTGAAAATCACTGCTACTTCACCCAGGCCTACGATGGCCCCACCACCGAACTGATTCTGCTCACCTGCAGCAACTATCACATCCCGGTGAACGGTGTAACGCCGGAAAATCCGGCCTGGGAAGTGCCCATCAAGCACCTGGAAGGCACCATCGAATACGACGCCTGCATCCTGAATCAGTCGTTGCAGAACCTGCCAAGCACCGAGAACATCCGGATCCATGGCCATTCCCGGGGTGGCGCGGTGATTCTGGAGGCCATCCGGCAGTGGCCGGAGCTTTACGAAAATGTGGAAGTGGTCCTGGAAGCGCCGGTACTGCCCCAGGGCAAACTGCATGCGCTGGTCACCACATTGCTCGAACCAGTCAGCCATGGCATGTGGCCCTGGTTGATTCGCCTGATCAACAGCGCCCCCCAGTCGGCCTATGGTCAGACCTTCTTCGGCAAGATGAACCCGCGCAAGCGCCAATTGCTGAGCAAACTGTTCTATGCCACCAAAGACCATCTGACCATTGTTCGCAACATCGAGAACATCATGGAATGGATGGCCCGCACCGACACCTCGGTCTATCGCCATGTGCGCCACGGGACTTTCTTGATACCGGCCACCGACCGAATACTGGATCGCCAGGCCATGCTGGCCAGTGCCCGCACCAGCCCCACCACCATGCGCATTGTCGAAACCGAAGCTCCCAGCCATTTCATCACGCTGGACAGCAAGGAATGGGTGCCGGGTCTGGAAACCCTGGAGGCCGCCGCCCAAGGCTGAATTCAACGCAAACGGGCAGGTGCGTCACACCCAAGGCTTCGTTAAACTGGCGCTTTTCTGCCCGGTTGATTGGAGCCTTTAATGTATCGTGAGCGGCTGGTTGCCACGGATGTGCACACGGAGAACGCCCACCGCCTGAAACGCCTGCTGCTGGAATACCACGATTTCCGCCAACACAAGGCCGGGCACCCCCTGCGGGACGAGGCCCACCAGGTGGCAGACTGGCAGGCAGAGCGGCTGAAAAACACGCACCAGGATTTATACCGTCACCCGGGCTACCACACCGGCCTGGAATTTCTGCTGACCGACCTCTATGCCCCTGCCGGCATGACCCGCCGTGATGACAACATCGACCGGGTGTTCCCGAAAATGGTGAAATGGCTTCCCGACCACCTGCTGGCCACCTTTGCCGGCCTGGTCGAGCTCAACCTGATTACCCAGAGCCTCGATCTTGAGCTGGCAGAGATACTTGCGCAGCAGGGCTTTTCGGCAACAGGTCTTGATGATGAGCGTTACTGCGAGGCTTATCGCGCCAGCAAACAGCTTGCAATTCGCGAGCGACAACTGGCTCTGGTGGCGGAAACCGGACAGGAACTGGATCGCTATGTTCGCAACCGCACCCTTGGTTGGCTACTGTCCATGACCCGCGGCCCGGCCGAGATGGCCGACCTGGGTGATCTGCACAGCTTTCTGCACCGGGGCTACAGCGCCTTTCGGAAAATGAATCGGGTCGACCTGCTGATTGATCGCCTGCTCAGCCGGGAACAACGAGTGATGGACAACATTCTGGCGGGCCACCCGACCCCTTTCTCCCTGCCGGATGACCTGTAGCGGGATTCAGGCCTGGATAATCTGGTCCAGCTGGGAGTGAATCTCCTGCTCAATGCGGGATTTGAAGGGCCGAAGCATCAACCCCAGCTCCAGCCGGATATGCAGGTCGTTCTCGGAAATATCCAGCTGCCCTTTGACACCGCTGCGTTTGAACTTCAGCAGATCGCCTTCCCACTGGTAATTGACATCAAATTGTTTGGACAAATCCTTGGCCAGGGTTTCGGCCGCCTCGCGGGCGTGCTCCTTGTCCAGGGAATGGGCGCGATGGATATCGATAACAGACATAAATCAGTTTTCTCAGTGATTTGGAAACGGTTTTACAGTGTAAGCCGGCAATAAACTTGTAGCCAACCCCTCAAAGGTTAGAATACAGGGCTTAGATTCTGACAGGACCAACTTCCATGAGCGAGCAGCAAGCACCGGGCACCCAAGGCAACGGCCAGGACGACGTTACCCACTTCGGCTTTCGCAATGTGCCGAAAAGCCAGAAGGCCGGTCAGGTGGCCCAGGTTTTCCACAGTGTCGCCGGCAAGTACGACCTCATGAACGACTTGATGTCCATGGGCATTCATCGCCTGTGGAAGCGCTTTACTATTGAATTGAGCGGCGTACGCCCGGGCCATCAGGTGTTGGACATTGCCGGCGGTACCGGCGACCTGACCATGAAGTTTTCCGATCTGGTGGGCCCGTCCGGCAAAGTGGTGCTGGCCGATATCAACGCCTCCATGCTGCAGGTGGGTCGCAGCCGCCTGACCGACCGGGGTTACGCCGGCAACATCGAATACGTGCAGGCCGATGCCGAACACCTGCCGTTCCCGGACAACAGTTTCCAGGCGGTGTCTATTGCTTTCGGCCTGCGCAATGTGACCGACAAGGATCAGGCCCTGCGGGATATGGCCCGGGTACTTAAACCGGGCGGCAAGCTGATGGTGCTGGAATTCTCCAAACCCACCAACCCGCTGCTGAGCAAGGCCTACGACACGTATTCCTTCACCGCCCTGCCCCTGATGGGCCAGCTGATTGCCGGGGACAGCGAGAGCTATAAGTACCTGGCCGAGTCCATCCGCATGCATCCGGATCAGGAAACCCTGAAGGGTATGATGGAAACTGCCGGCCTGGTGAACTGCAAGTACTACAACATGACCGGCGGCATCGTGGCCCTGCACGTGGGAATCAAGCCCTGATGTTCCCCGGCCCGACCCTGCTTTCTGCGACAGGCGCCATTATTGAGGGCGCCCTGAACCGGGCGCTGACATTGGACCCGGCCGGCCAGCGCGCCTTGCTGGGCGCCTTGGGCGGGCCGGTTCAGTTCACCATTACGGCCCCGGTCACCATGCACTGGACCCTGAATCGCGTTGGCGAACGGGTACAGGTTCGCAGCCAGCCCGATCCGCAACCGGTGTTAATCATCACCGGGCGGCCGGTCGCCTTTGCCGCCCTGGCACTGGGCGATGACCGGGTATTTGCCGACGAACGCCTGACGGTGGAGGGCGACACGGCCCTGGCCCACCAGTTGCAGCGCGCTCTGAACCAGCTGCAACCGGATTGGGAAGCGGCCATGGCAAACCACCTGGGCGATGTGCCGGCCCATTTCATCGGCAAACGCATCCGCCAGGCAGTCAAGTGGAGCCGCCAGGCTTTCAGCACCATGAACGCCAATGTGGAGGAATATGTCCACGAAGAGAGCCGCACTCTGCCCGGCCGGCGGGAGCTGGAGGCCACCTTTCAGGATATCGATGAGCTGAGCCTGCGCACCGAACGCCTGGAGGCTCGGCTGAAGCAACTGCAAGCACCCGGCAGCGATAACAATACGGAGACCCTGTGACCCGCCTGCAACGCCTGTTCCGAATTGCCTGGGTATTCTGCCGCTACCGGCTGGACACGTTTCTGCCCTTGTCTGAACTGCCCACACCGCTGAAAATCTTTTTTCTGCTGGCACCCTGGCACCTGTTCCCGCAGCCAAAACTGAGCCGGGGTGACCGCCTGCGCCTGGCCCTGGAAGAGCTAGGCCCGGTTTTCGTCAAGTTCGGACAGATTCTCTCCACCCGCCGGGACCTGTTACCGGATGACATGGCCGAATCCCTGAAACAGCTGCAGGACAGGGTCCCACCTTTTCCCAGCGAACAAGCCCGAGGCATTATCGAGAAGTCGTTGGGGGCGCCCGTCTCGGAACTGTTTGCCGAATTCAGTCCGGATCCGATGGCTTCCGCCTCCGTGGCCCAGGTGCATGCTGCAACCCTACCCAACGGCCAGAAAGTGGTGGTCAAGGTTTTGCGCCCCGGCATCGAAAAAGTCATCCGCCAGGATCTGGGCCTGATGTACCTGATGGCCGGCCTGCTCGAAAAGTACTGGTCTGAGGGTAAGCGCCTGCACCCCGTGGAGGTGGTGGCAGACTATGACTCCACCATCCACGACGAACTGGATCTGCAACGGGAAGCCGCCAACGCCAGCCAGTTGCGCCGGAATTTCGAGAACTCCCCGTTGATCTACATACCCTTTATCGACTGGGACTACACCCGCAAATCGGTGCTGGTGATGGAACGCATTCACGGCATTCCCATTGCCGATGTACCCGCCCTTGAAAAGGCGGGCGTCAACATGAAGGTACTGGCGGAAAAAGGGGTGGAGATCTTCTTTACCCAGGTATTCCGTGACAGCTTTTTCCATGCTGACATGCACCCGGGCAATATCTTTGTCGATGTCAGCAATCCCGCCGACCCGAAGTACATTGCCATCGACTTCGGTATCGTCGGCACTCTGGCCCCCGACGACCAGAGCTATCTCGCCCGTAACCTTTTGGCCTTTTTCCGCCGGGATTACCGCCAGGTAGCGCAACTGCACATCCAGTCTGGCTGGGTGCCGCCGGAAACCCGCGTCAACGAGTTTGAGGCCGCCATTCGGACAGTGTGCGAACCCATCTTCGAGCGCCCCCTGAAGGATATTTCCTTTGGTCACTTCCTGTTACGCCTGTTCCAGACCGCTCGGCGCTTCAACATGGAAGTGCAGCCACAACTTGTGCTATTACAGAAAACCCTGCTCAATGTCGAAGGCCTTGGCCGCCAGCTCTATCCGGACCTGGATCTGTGGAGTACCGCCCAGCCGTTTCTGGAAGACTGGATGCGTAAACGCATCGGTCCGTCCGGCCTGATCAAGTCTCTGCAGAACCACCTGCCATCATGGCTCGAGCAATCGCCAGAGATGCCCCAGTTGGTTCACGACGCACTACTACAGATACGCTCCAGCGGCCCCACCGAAGCGCAAAACCGGGCAACCCTGGCGCTGATGAAAGAGCAGCAAATGCGCAGCGAACGCCGTTGGCGCCGGGGCTTCATCGCCCTGGTTCTGGCAGGCGCGGCCCTGGCGGGCAGCCAGCCCCACGCCGGGCAGTGGCTGGCCGATCTGCCGGTCTGGAGCTGGGTCTTGCTTGCCGGAGCGGCAGGCGTCATGCTCCGGGGCAGTCGCTGAACCATCAAAGATTCAGGATTCATAAAAATGCAAGATTCTCCCGCTAACGTCGTACAGCCTGACTGGCTCGACGAGATCCAATGGACAGAAGACGGCCTGGTGCCGGCCATTGCCCAGGACGCCAATAATGGCGATATCCTGATGATGGCCTGGATGAACCGGGAATCTCTCCGGCTCACGGTTGAGGAAGGACAGGCGGTGTACTGGTCCCGCTCCCGTGGCAAACTCTGGCGCAAGGGCGAGAGCTCCGGGCACCAGCAGGTGCTCCGGGATATCAGGCTCGATTGCGATGCCGATGTGGTGCTGCTGAAAGTGGAACAAAAAGGCGGCATTGCCTGCCATACTGGCCGGCGAAGCTGTTTTTACCGAACCCTGAAAGATGGTCAGTGGGTGAGCACCGATCCGGTTCTCAAAGACCCGAACACCATCTACGGCAGCAACTGAGGAGCAGACACCGTGAGTGATGTACTGGAACGACTGGCACAGGTACTGGAAGCCCGCAAAGACGCGGATCCCGACACATCCTACGTCGCCAGTCTGCATGCCAAGGGGCTGAACAAGATTCTGGAGAAGGTGGGCGAAGAGTGCACCGAGACGCTGCTGGCCGCCAAGGATGCAGAGCATTCCGGCGAAACCCGGGACCTGGTGTACGAGACGGCCGACCTCTGGTTTCACAGCCTGGTGATGCTGTCACGGTTAGGCCTGGGGCCGAAGGATGTTCTGGATGAACTGGCCAGTCGCTTCGACCTGTCAGGCCTGGAAGAAAAAGCCTCCCGGAATCCGTAAAGGAGTACCCCCAAGGGGTATTTCCGCAAGGGGTAGCGGTTGGCGTACAATGTCATGCAACAGCAACATTTGAACGAGGAACCCTCATGGGTATCAGCATCTGGCAACTTCTTATCGTACTTGGCATCGTCATCCTGTTATTCGGAACCAAGAAACTCCGGAACATCGGCAGCGATCTCGGCGGCGCCATCCGTGGATTCAAAAAATCCATGAGCGACGAGGAAGAGAAGAACGCCGAACAGCAACCGCTGGAAAAACAGAACGCCGAGCAACAAGCCCAGGCGGAAGACAAGCCCAAAGAAAAGCAAGGCTGAGCACCCCCTGAATGTTCGACATCGGCTTTCTAGAGCTGCTGATCTGCGGCGTGATTGCATTGCTCGTGCTGGGCCCGGAGCGTTTGCCGACGGCGGCGCGGGCGGCTGGCCGCTGGATCGGTGGCGCCCGGCGCATGGTCAGCCAGTTCACCAGTGAACTGGACCGGCAGTTGAAGGCCGAAGAACTCCGGGAGGAGCTGCGCAAGGCGGGTGATGTGGGCCTGGACGATGTGGAGAAGACCGTGCGCGGCGCCCTGGATGAGGCGAAAAAGTACGAGCACATGATCCTGCCGGACGATCAGACCCGCAAGCCCAGGCCGGCACCGGCAACCCGGCGGGTTACGCCCCCCTCTCCGGAGGCGGGCGAACAGCCCGAACCTCCGCATGAACCCGTCAGGGATGAGACGGCGGCCAGCGATCAACCCAGTGAATCCTCACCGACCAGCCCCTCGGACAAGCATTCATGACCGCCACCCAAGACGGCCAGCAGACATCGTCTGAACAGCAGGAAATGCCCCTGATCGAGCATTTGCTCGAGCTGCGCAACCGGCTACTGAAAATGGTGCTGGCGGTGATTATCTGTTTCGCCGTCATCTACCCGTTTGCCAACGAACTCTATCTTCTGCTGTCCCAGCCGTTGCGCGAACTTTTGCCGGTCGGCCAGACCATGATCGCCACCGACATCACCTCGCCTTTCTTTGCGCCCCTGAAGCTGGCACTGGTTCTGGCGGTATTTGTCGCCATTCCGATCATTCTCTACCAGCTCTGGAGTTTTGTGGCGCCCGGGCTCTATGCCCATGAAAAGCGCCTGGCCTTCCCGCTGTTGTTTACTTCCGTGCTGTTGTTCTACGCTGGCGCGGCTTTCGCCTATTTCGTGGTCTTTCCGCTGGTGTTTGGTTTCTTTACCGCCATCGGCCCGGAGGGCATTGTCGAACTGCCTGATATCAGCAGTTATCTGAACTTCGTGCTCAAGATGTTCTTTGCCTTCGGCATTGCGTTTGAAATCCCCATTGCGACGGTACTACTGATTCTGACCGGCGCCACTACTCCGCAAGACCTGGCCGCCAAGCGCCCCTATGTGGTCGTGGCCTGTTTCATCATCGGCATGCTGCTGACCCCACCAGACATCATCTCCCAGACGCTCCTGGCCGTGCCCATGTGGATTCTGTTCGAGTTCGGCATCATATTTGGTCGCCTCGCCTACCGGGAACGGGAAGAGGCCGACGGAGAAGAGCCCGAAGCCTGATGAATCTGGCCCTGCTGTTTGAGGAAGACTTCGTCGCCCCGGACCGGGTGCGTCTCCGCGGCCGTCGGCTGGAGCACCTGAAAACGGTGCTCAAAGCCGGCACCGGCCATCGCATACCGGCTGGCCGGGTAAACGGCCTGATGGGCCATGCTGAAGTGCTGTCAATGACAGAGACCGAGGCCGAATTGCTGGTAACCCTGAATCAGCAACCCCCTGCCCCCTTACCGCTCACGCTGATACTGGCTATGCCCCGGCCCAAGATGTTCCGGCGGGTACTGCAGACCTGCGCCTCTCTGGGTGTGAAGGATCTCTGGCTGATCAACAGCTACAAGGTGGAAAAGAGTTTCTGGCAAACGCCCTGGCTCACCGAGGATCATCTGAGAGAGAACCTGACCCTGGGCCTGGAACAGGCCAAAGACACGTTGATGCCTCAGGTCCATATCCGCAAGCTGTTTAAACCCTTTGTGGAGGATGAACTACCGACACTGCTAGAGGGCAAACGGGCACTGGTGGCGCATCCGGGCATGGCGGCGCCGTGCCCCACCCATCTCAATGAGCCGGCCACCCTGTGCATTGGTCCGGAAGGGGGCTTTACCGATTACGAAGTCGGCAAGCTGGAGGAAGCCGGCTGCCAGAGCGTGCATCTGGGCCCGAGGATTCTTCGGGTTGAAACCGCTGTGCCAGTGCTGATCAGCCGGCTGTTTGACGCCTGCCTGTGAACGGGCAGGCGGCCGAGAGGGTTACGCCGCCCGGCGCTCCCAGAGCTTCGCAACGGGCGTAATAACAAGAACCAGAAGAGCACCGGCCAGCAGACCAAACAGGCCATCCCCGACCGTGGTGACCAGCACTTCCGGCACTGAAGAAATCAGTCCGGCCGCATGGTGAATGGCCCCGTACACCGCCGGTATACCATGGGTCAGAATACCTCCGCCCACCAGGAACATTGCAATGGTGCCCAGTACCGACAGGGCTTTCATCATCCAGGGCGCCAGCCACAGAATGCCCTGCCCCAGCTTCTGGGCGAAGGCACTGGCTTTCTGGCTCAGGTAAAGGCCGGCGTCGTCCAGCTTCACAATACCCGCCACCAGCCCATACACACCGACGGTCACCATCAACGCCACGACGGTCAGCACCGCAAACTGCATTCCGAAGCTCTTGTCGGCCACGGTTCCTAACGTGATGGCGATGATTTCGGCGGAGAGAATAAAGTCGGTCCTGACAGCGCCCTTGATCTTGTCTTTCTCAACAGCTTTAAGGTCCACCTCCGGCTTTTTCAGAGCCTCCCGCAGCTCTTGCCGGTGCTTTTCTTCCTGCTCTTTGTGCAGGAACTTGTGAACCAGCTTCTCGGCCCCCTCAAAGCAAAGGAAGGCACCACCGAGCATCAACAGCGGGGTAATGAGCCAGGGTACAAAAAAGCTGATGGCCAGTGCCGCCGGCACCAGAATGGCCTTGTTAATAAGCGAACCCTTGGCGACCGCCCACACCACCGGGATTTCCCGGGCAGGTCGAACACCGGTGACCTGCTGCGCATTCAACGCCAGGTCATCGCCCAGCACACCGGCGGTTTTCTTGGTAGCAGCTTTAGTCATCACCGCCACGTCATCCAGTACGGCAGCAATGTCATCAAGTAATACGAGCAGGCTGGAGCCGGCCATAGACAGTTCCTTTGCAAATTGAACACGAAGGCGAGGAGTTTACGAAAACAGGCCGCCGGAAAACAGTTCCGGCGACTCAGAATGGACAACCGTTAGCGTTTTATACCCATAGCCTCGGCGGCAATGCGGTTCTTCAGCGGCGCCAGGTTGTCCAGCCAGCGCATACCGGTATTGCGCAACCACCGGATGGCCAACTCATCCCGGGCAAACAACTGCTTGAAGCCCTCCATGGCCGCCATCATCGCCAGGTTCTCGCCTTTACGGCGGCGCTGATAACGAGCCAATACGGTCTGGTCTGCCGGCGAAAGTGCGAGCTCTCTGGCCCGCCCCAGCTCGTCCAGTAGGGCCGTCACATCGCCATAGCCGAGGTTTGCACCCTGGCCGGCGAGCGGGTGAATGGTGTGGGCAGCATCGCCCACCAGTGCCAGGCCGTCGGCAACATACTCCTTGGCATGACGCTGACGCAGCGGAAACGCAAAGCGGCGCGAAACGGATTCGATAACCCCGAGCTGCTGCTCAATCGCCCGCTCCAGCTCCAACCGGAATTGCTCGGTCTCCAACGCCATCAGGCGGCGGGCTTCGGCCGTATCCTGTGACCAGACGATAGAGCAATAGTGCTCGTCTCCAGACTCCGTCAACAACGGCAAAAACGCCAGCGGCCCGGTGGGCGAAAAACGCTGCCACGCAGTGTACTGGTGCGGCTGCCGGGTACGGACGGTGCACACAATCGCTTGCTGATCGTAATCCCATTCCCGGGTAGCCAGTCCCGACCACTGGCGCAGCCGCGACTGGGCACCATCGGCCCCGACCACCAGTTTGGCGGACTGCGTTCGGCCATCGTCCAAGTGGATGCCGGCTCCAGCACTCCAGCCCTGCACACGCACACCATCAATCACCGTAACGTTACTGTCCGCCAGCTCGGTAAACAAAGCGCGGACAATCGACCGGTTCTCAACAATGGTACCCAGGGTATCAGCATGAAGTTCAGCCGCATCGAAGTGAATTCGACCGGTGCCGTCGGCATCCCAGACTGTCATACCACGATAGCCGCAATGCCTGCCGGCCTGGACATGGCGCCAGGCCCCAAGTCGATCCAGCAGCTGCTCACTGGCCAGGGAGATGGCGCTGACCCGGGGCTCGAAGTCATCGGTATGGCTGGCGGTCGCTCCCGGGGCCAACAGATCCTGAACCCGGGCTCCTTCCACCAGCCCGGTATTCCAGCCTTGCCGCGACAACCCCAGAGCCAGGGCCGAGCCGACCATTCCGCCACCAACCACCAGAATGTCAAAACACGCCGCACCCACCGACTTACCTGTCATGTTTTTCCGCCTCGAAAGATGACACTCCGGAACCTACCAGCGGCTTGCGCCCACCGGTGCCCATGGCTTTGCGGGCGAACCAGCGTTTGGCCCCCGGCAACAGATCCAGCCCCACCAGCCCTGCATCCCGGGCGGCGGCAACGGGCGCCAGCGGCTGCCCGAATATCCGAATCAGGGAATCGGAGAACTGCACCGTCTGCTGCCAGTCCTGCCGATGCAGTTGTTGGTAACGCCCCAGTACCGAAAGTTCACCAATAGAAATCCCTTCATCAACCGCCCGACGAAACTGTTCCACCAGGGTCATCAATCCCCTGAGTGCCAGGTTAAAGCCCTGGCCAGCCACCGGGTGCAGGGCATGAGCGGCATTACCAACCAGCACAACCCCCGGGCGGGCGGGTTCATCTACCGTAGTCAGGTTCAGGGGATAATGATGGCACTGGCCAATGTGGGTAAAACGCCCAAGACGCCAACCGAACCGTTCCTGCAGTTTCTGACATTTCTGTTCATCCGACAGTGACAGGATCTCGTCCAGAGCCTCGTTTTCCAGGGTCCAGACCAGGGCCGATTGATGCCCCGGCCGCTTCGGGGAACCATGGGGCAGCAAAGCCATGGGACCGGCCTCAGTAAAACGTTCATAAGCCGTAAACTGGTGGCTGTCGCTGGTGGAGACATTGGCTATCAGCGCGTTCTGACCATAGGCTTCGGTGCGGGTTACAAAGCCCAGCTTCTCCCGCAGCCCGGAACGCCCGCCATCGGCGATCACCAGACAACGCGCGGTCAGTTCCTTCTGTGCACCATCCTTGCGGATGGCCACCCGGACACCGCCAGCCACGGGCTTCATGCCTTCCACCTGAGCCGGCGCCTGCCAACTTACCCTGGTGTCCAGCAAAGCCCGCATCAGGCAAAGGCCCATCCAGCGGTTGTCTGCCACATAACCCAGGGCATCCTGACCGTGTTCGTTGGCATGCAGACGGGTAGCGCCAAAACGACCCCGGTCAGAGACATGAATGTGGCGGATCGGGGTGGCGTGCTCAGACAACTGCCGCCACAGCCCCAACTGATCAAAGATCAGGCGGGAGCCCCAGGCCAATGCAGTCGACCGGCTGTCATAGCTGGGCTGGTAATCCTCCGGCAACGCCTCTGGTGACAGCGGAAACGCCTCAACTACCGTTACCTTCAGTTCCGGCACCAGGCGCGCCAGGGCCAGGGCCAGAGTGGCCCCGGCCAGGCCGCCACCGGCAATGATCAGGTCAGTATCCACGCGCTCGGTATTCACTGAATCAGTCCGCCATCAGAGCTTCAATATCGGCAATGGTCTTCGGCACGCCCTCGGTCAGGTTTCGGCAACCCTCTTTGGTGACCACCACATCGTCTTCAATACGGATGCCGATACCCCGCCAGCGAGGCTCTACGTCGGTATTGTCGGGCGCAATATACAGCCCTGGCTCAACGGTCAACGCCATCCCCGGTTCCAGTACCCGCCAGGCATCGCCGACCTTGTAATCACCAACATCATGAACATCCAGCCCCAGCCAGTGGCCAGTGCGGTGCATAAAGAAAGATTTGTAGGATTCGTTGGCCAGGGCGTCGTCCAGGGTGCCCGAGAGCAGACCCAGATCGATCAGGCCCTGGGTCAGCACCTTCAGCGCCGCTTCATGGGGCTGGTTCCAGTGATTGTCCGGCTTCACCGCATCGATCGCCGCATACTGGGCCGCCAACACCACTTCGTAAAGCGCCTTCTGTTCCGGGCTGAACTTGCCGCTGACCGGGAAGGTGCGGGTGATGTCCGAGGCGTAGCATTCCAGCTCACAACCCGCGTCTATCAGCACCAGGTCGCCGTCTTTCAGCGGTGCCGCATTTTCGATGTAGTGCAGGATGCAGCCGTTGGCACCACCACCTACGATGGAGGGATAAGCGGTAGAGCGCGCACCATGCTCCATAAAGGTATGAATCAGTTCAGCTTCAAGATTGTACTCATACCCGCCCTGACGAGCCCGCTTCATGGCCCGGCAGTGGGCCTCGGCACTGATCTGGCCGGCCTTTGCCATCACTTTGATTTCGGCAGCACTCTTGTACAGCCGCATATCATGCAGCAGGTGCTCCAGCGCCACCAGCTCCCCAGGGGGGTGCGCTCCGGAACGAACCTTGCTGCGAATCACCTTGAGCCAGTCCATCACCCGGTTATCGAATGCCGGATCCTTGCCCAGCGGATAGTAGACCCGGCTGCGGCCTTCAATCATGCCGGGCAGAATATCGTCGATATCCGCAATGGGGAAAGCATCGTCGAAGCCGTAACGTTCGATGGCGCCCTCAGGGCCCACCAGAAAGCCATCCCAGAGCTCTTTCTCCGGATTCCGCTCCTTGCAGAACAGAACCGCTTCACCGTGCTCGCGGCCTGGAATCAGGGCCAACACCGCTTCGGGCTCGCCGAAGCCGGTCAGATACTGGAAATCGCTGTCCTGACGAAACGGGTGCAACACATCGCGGTTACGCACCCGCTCCGGCGCCGCAGGCAGAATAGCGATGCTGTCCGGGGCCATCCGGTCCATCAACTTGCGACGGCGCTCGGCAAACTCTTTCACGGGAATGGTCACAGCCATGATAGCTCCTGATCAGTGCAGGGTGGGCGAATCGCCTGCCGGCTTCTCCGGCTCATTGAACTCGGTGAACACCGCCAGCGCGCCAAGGCGCACGTACTCGGTAATTTCTAGCAGTTGCTGTTCACTTTCGTCGTCGGATTCTTCGTCCTCCGACAGCTGGCTGATGGCCACCATATCCTCGATCAGCTCCCGGATCTCATCCGGAGCCTGGCCAAGGGAAGCGCCGGCCGCCAGCGCCATGCCTTCCAGAAATCCTCGAACCCAGGCCACCAGGGCTTCCAGTCGTTGTTCGATGGCATAGTCGTCATCTGGCAACAACGGCTGAAAACTCATGTCGGTGGACTGCAATTGCTTGAGCGTTTTACCGTAGGCGCTGTTCATAAAGGGGGCGAGGTCATCCGACTCTTCAGCCGCTTCATCAGCCAGCCCCATGTGTTCGCAAACCATGGCCAGCCACTCGGGCTCGTCGATACGGGAGCCTGCCGCCAGCCGGCCACAGAGCACGCCATGCAGCTCAGAGGGGTGGCTGAACGCCTTGTGCGCGGCAAACACGTTGGCCCAGCGTTCAAATTCAGCCGCACGGGCGGCGGAGGTATCGGTTTCGGACATGAAGCTGCCGTTTCCTTAAATCGGTGGTGTACGTTCAGATACGCGCCGGGGCGGTGCCCCGACGAATACCGTATCCTAGCATTCTGGGGAAATCCTGGCACGAATACCCGGGCAGGCGGGGTTGCTTTTATCTTCACGCCAGACAAAAATGTTATAACATATCAGATATGGACAGGATGACCCGATGCGCAGAAACGTTATGCCTCTCATGACCGTGGCACTGGCAAGCGCCGTACTGGCTCCGCTGCCCGCGGGCGCGGCCAACAACCCCAGCGCCCATCAACATGGCCACGCGGAACTCCAGGTAGCCATAGACACCAACACCGCCGATGTCTTCCTTCGCTCACCCGCATACAATCTGCTTGGCTTCGAGCACGAGCCACGCACAGAGCAACAGCATCGGCAACTGGCGGATCTGGAGCAGTGGCTGATGTCGACCCCTCTGATTAACACTGAGGATGGCAACTGCAACGTGGAAGATGCCAGCTTTCACAGCTCGTGGCCCGAGGCGACCCGTCATCACAGTGACCATGCGCACGAACACCATGACCATGACCACGATCACGGGCAAGCAAACGACCACAGCGATATCGAGATTACCCAATCACTGACCTGCGACGGACTTGCCGATCACCGGACACTGGCCACACCGCTGGTGAAGCACTTTCCGGCACTGGAACACCTGGATGTTCAGTGGATCGGCCCTGAAGGCCAGGGCGCCACAAGACTGGAAGCCGGCGACCAGCAGTTCCGGGTTGGCCGCTGAACCGTTACTCGGTGTAAGGTTCTACCGACTGCGCCACCATGGAATAGGAGGAAGTGCCGAGATCATTCTCGGTTCGCTCAATCACCAGTTCCCCCTCGATCCAGACCGGGTCGTATAGAGCCTCCAGGGTAAACCCTTCATGGTATTTTACGTGGATGATCTGGTTTGGGGGTGGTGGCGGCACATGGATGCAAGCGCCGTAGTAGGGCACCAGGAAGAACTCGAGAATGCGCATATCGTCCGTGGTTTTCAGAGGTACCACAAAGCCCGGAATCCGGCCCTCGACGTTGCCCATTTCCGGAACCACCCGCCCGGTCATGATTTCGTCCGGCAACAGGGGCGGGCCATCGCCCTCATGTTCGATTTCCGGCATAGTCTCGAGCAGCGCCAGATCTTCCGCAGGCATTAACTCAAGCCAGTCGATCTCCCGGGGCTCGGCACGGACCGCCAGGGAAACCACTAACAACAAGCCCAGTCCAAGACAGGCAAGCAGCTTGCGGGACAGAACATCAGTGAACATCAACACGGGTTCTCCAAAAAACCAGATCAACAACCGGCGCCATCATACAACGGCGAACACGATACGGATATGAACAGCGAGACAGTACGACCGCCTGACGGTTCCCACCAGGACACTCTGGCCATTCACACCCGCGATCTGCATTTTCGATGGCAGAACCAGTCCCGCGAACTGGCCTTCCCCGATATTCAACTGCCACGGGGAGAGCATCTGTTCCTGCATGGCCCCAGTGGTACCGGGAAAAGTACGCTGCTGGGGCTGCTGGCAGGCATGCACACACCCACTCATGGAAGCCTGAGACTACTGAACCAGGAACTAACCACCATGAAACCCGGCGCCCGGGATCGTCTGCGTGCCGATCACATGGGCGTCATCTTCCAGCAGTTCAACCTCGTCAACCGGCTCTCGGTGATGAGCAACGTGCTGGTCGGCCTCCTCGGCAACATGCCGGCCTGGCGCGGCACGCTCGGNNTTCCAGCAGTTCAACCTGGTGCCCTATCTGAGCGCTGTGACCAATGCACTTTTGCCTTGCCGGCTATCAAATCTGCGCCATTCGCGTGCGATACCCTCCGCCACCGAAGCTGCCCAACACCTGCTGACACAACTGGGCATTCCGCAAAGCCACTGGCACCAGGGAGTGACCCGGCTATCGATCGGCCAGCAGCAGAGGGTGGCTGCCGCCCGCGCGCTGATCGGCGCTCCGGAGATCATTCTTGCAGATGAGCCCACGTCCGCGCTGGATAGCGACAATCGGGACCGCTTTCTTGAACTACTGCTAACGCTGGCCGAGGGCAGTAACAGCTCGGTTGTATTTGTCAGCCATGATCAGTCACTGGCCGGGCACTTTCATCATCGCATGGCCCTGGAGGTGGCGCCATGAACAAGCTCAAGCTCACCATCTTCCTGTCCGCCGCCAGCCTGTGGTACCGGCGCCGTGTGCTGGCCCTCGTTTGCCTGACCCTGACCCTGAGCGTAACCCTGCTGCTTGGCATCCAGTACCTGCGCACAGAAGTCCGACAGTCATTCACCAGCACCATCAGCGGCACCGACCTTATCGTAGGGGCCCGCAGTGGCCAGCTGAATCTGCTGCTTTACACGGTGTTCCACATCGGTGAGGCCACCAACAACATTCGCTGGTCCACCTATCAGTCCATGACTGAGGACAGCCGCATCGACTGGCTGATACCTATTTCCCTGGGCGACAGCTACCGCGGCTATCGGGTTGTCAGCACCAACGAGCAGTTCCTGGCCCACTTCCGCTATGGCAACGACCAACCGCTGACCCTGGCGAGCGGAGACTGGTTTTCTGACCTGTTTGACGTGGTGATCGGCGCCGGCGTGGCCCGGCAGCTTGATCATGAACTGAACGACGACCTGGTGCTTTCCCATGGCGGTGGCCGCACCAGCTTCTCGAATCACAAGGACCTGCCATTCCGGGTATCCGGCATTCTCGCGCCAACCGGCACGCCCGTCGACCAGGCGGTTTACATCAGCCTTGAAGCCATGGAAGCCATGCATGTGGGCTGGGAATCCGGCGTGGCCATCCCGGGCCGGACCCTGTCGGCCGACCAGGCCCGTAACCGGGATTACACACCGGACACCATCACCGCCGTGTTCATTGGCCTGGACCGCCCGATCCTCACCTTCCAGGTTCAACGGGAGCTGAACCAGGCCCGCGAGGAACCTCTGTCGGCCATCCTGCCGGGTGTGGCCCTGAGCGAGCTCTGGCGGATGATGGGGCAATTTGAAAAAGCCCTGCTGGGCATCAGCGGCTTTGTCGTGATCACCAGCCTGGTGGGACTGATTGCGGTTTTGCTCACCCTGCAAGCCCAGCGGCAACGGGAGATTGCCGTTTTGCGAGCGACCGGAGCTTCACCGGGGCTGATTGCCGGCCTGTACAGCCTGGAGTGCGTCGGGCTTGCCCTGGCCAGTTGCCTGTTCGCCCTGCTGCTCGGCGCTGCCGCCATCGCCGGCCTCAGCCCCTGGCTACTGGAACACTACGGACTGCAAATCCGGCTTCGGCCGCTGGCCCGGGAGGAGTGGCTGTTACTGATGGCAGTGCCTCTTTCTGCCCTGCTAGTGTCCGCCCTCCCCGCACTGAACACCTGGCGAGCAGGCCGACAACAGGGGTTCGGGGCACCGGACTCCAGCTGAACTGACGCAAAAGGTGACAGGCCTCACGGCGAGCACGCCATGACAATGCGGTAAATTGACCGGTCTGGCGCGCGCACTTATAGTAACTCTCATCAAAATCACCGATGTTGGGCAGGTCATGGAACAGTCCGAAGTACAGGCATTAGCGGACAAGCTGGACAAGCTGATCGAGCGCTGCGACAAGCTGGAGAAAGACAACGCCCTGCTAAGGGAGCTGCAGGACGACTGGAACCGGGAACGGGCCCAGCTAATGCACAAAAACGATCTTGCCAAAAACAAGATTGAAGCCATGATCGGCCGTCTTCGGGCACTGGAGCACCACTGATGTCACAGACCCCAACCACCGTGGAAGTCAGGATTCTCGACAAGGAATACCTGGTGGCCTGTCCGCAGGAAGAGCAGGAAGCCCTGCTACGTGCGGCCCGGCATCTGGACACCAAAATGCGTGAAATCCGCTCCAGCGGCAAGGTATTCGGTACCGAGCGCATTGCCGTGATGGCCGCCCTGAACATCACCCATGAACTGCTGGAACGCGACACCATGTCAGACGCCACCAGCGGCATCCTGCGTGCCATGGATAACCGGCTTGATGAAGCGCTGGGAGAGCCTTCGGGCAACTGATCCGGAAAGAATCCGGAAACGGGGTTGCAATCCTCCCCGGCCCTGCCCGTATAATGGAACCAACTTCCTGGGCTGTTCGCTGGTCGGGTACGTCCTCGAGCCGATGCGCATTACCCAGGTGGCTACTTCAGGGCATTGTGAGCATGTCCCCCAAGGGGGAAAGCCTAATATGTCACAGCGGCCACCGACCTTGAACTTCTGGGTTCAAGGGCTACATCCGATAACGGCAGCCCGGGAAGCTTTTCACCGTTACTCCGATTGCGACTTCCTGAATCTCAAGTGCAGCAAAGCGTCCTGAACCTCCTGGTTACCGAACCGCTCATCGAACAACAGTCCAGACCACACTGAGTCGTCCGACCTGGCCTGATCCTTTCGTTGCTGGTACAGCGAATCCCAGCGTTCCAGGTACTGATAGGCCAGCTCATCATCCGGGGCCACCTGCTCACCCCGGTAGTACATCAGCCCGAGGTACGCCAGGGCGGCCATGTTCTCCTCCTCCGCCGCCATCTCCAGAAGCTGTCGAACTTCTTCTGCATGAACCTCAGCCTGACCGGCGTAATACATTGCCTGTCTATAGCGCGCATTTGAGACAGCTTGACGCAGATTATCCGGCACATCGGCAACCGGCATAAACACAAACCGCTCGCGAGCTTTCGCAGCGCTCTCATCCCGGCCATCCTGCTGCAACTCTCGCGCCAAAAGCAGCTGTGCGGGCAGGTGGCCCTTATCAGCGGCGCGCCTCAGCCAACCTACAGCATCCACCAGACTGGGCGGAATACTGGCCAGCCCCTGACTGTAGATCGCACCAAGTTTGTAGGCCGCCTCCGCATCCCGGTAAGCCATGCTTTCCAACAGATCCAAGGCTCGGCGATGCTGTTCTTCGGCCATACCCGGCAGGCTCGAGAGATAGATATCGGCCAGCAAGTGCTTGGCCCGATCGTCTTCCCGTTCTATCTGTTCGAGACGCGCAACGGCCAGACCCACCTGCATCGAGCGCCCGTCTTCGGGATTCAGATACAGGTGAGCCAACCAGAGATTCGCCTCTTTCTCGCCCCGGTCGGCCGCACGCTCCAGCTGATCGAGCGCCCCAAGATAATCAGCCTCGGAACGCTGCTTTCCGCGAGCCAGCGCCACACCTCGGGCCAGCAGTGCTTTCGGGTAGTTCTGATCGGCAGACCGTTGCAGCCATTGCTCTGCTTCGGCAGGGTTAAACCAAGGTGAATCTGGCGCTCCGTATATTTGGGCTATCATGTACTGGGCGCGGGCGCTGCCTTTATCTCCGGCATACCGGTACCACGCTACCCGGCGTTGCGCACTGGGATCCACCAGGGCCGGATACAATGTAGCCAGGTAGCGCATGGTGCCTGCATCGGTGTCCGGACGACTTGCGCGCCATACCTCGTCTGCACTCTGGAGAATAAACTCGCCTTCCTCATCCAGACAGGCCCAGGCAGGTACCCTGTCCCGGGTGTCGGGGCCGCAGTATTCAGCCAGAGCCCGGTGATGAAACAGATTCGAAGCATTATCTACCTCACCGATTTCGGGGATCAGTGCCACCGCCTGTTTGCGATCCTGCTCGACCAGCTCCCCGGACCAATAGATCATCGCGAGATCAATCAAGGCTCGCGGATAGTCCGCCGCACGGAGAAGCACTAACGACCTGGACACATCACGGTTTTCTGCCTGCCCTCGCCGATAGATCTCGGCCAACAAATGCCGCGCTTCGCGCTCGTAGACCGAAAACGGTTTCTGAAGCTCTCGCTCCAGCAACTCGGCAGCTGCCCGCTCATCCGCTGGCCCGCCCAGGCCAAGATACGTCAAGCGAGCCAGTTCATAGCGCGCCCGACTGCTTTCATAACTCTCGGTCTCACCGTCAAGGTAACTCTGGAGATGGTGGCGGGCACCGGAATATTCAGCAGAAGCCAACGCACGAACACCCACCTGGTAAACCTCGGGGGATCCGGTCGCGCAACCAGACAAAGCAACAATCAAAACCGCAGGAAGCAACAGGCGAGCGTATCGGGGGAAATCCATGGCAGAATACAGCCTCTGAAAAAACAACGGACTGCAGACTAGCAGAATTTTAACGGGGCGTTATTGATGTGATACAACATAGGCCGAATTCACGACGCAGCAGCAGGTAATCGCCATCTTGAATCCGCATCATCAAGCAAGGACGTTTGACGCCGGCAATGATCGGGCCTCACGCCGCCAGCTCCGCCAAACTCTTCGCCAGAAACGGAGAAGCCTGTCGTTTGAAGAACAGCGGCAAGCTTCCGAACGTCTCGCCCTTAACCTGCTGAGGCACCCCGACCTGCACCGGGCACGCCACATTGGCATCTACCTGGCCAACGACGGCGAAATTGACCCGTCCCTGTATATTGATCTGGCTCGCAAAAAAGGCATCCGGTTCTACCTGCCCATTCTGCACCCGATCTACACGGGCAAGCTGGTTTTCAGCCCCTATTTTGATGGAGTGCAACTGACGGCAAACCGCTTCGGCATTCCAGAACCCCCGTTCCCGCGCTCAAGACGCAAGCCGGCCTGGGCACTGGATGCAGTGCTGTTTCCATTGGTAGGGTTTGACGAAACCGGAGGGCGACTGGGTATGGGCGGCGGCTTCTACGACCGAACCTTCGCGTTCAGCCGAATCAGGCCCTGCATGGCACCAAAGCTGGTTGGCCTGGCCCACGATTTTCAGCGCGTGGAACAGTTGCCAATTGAGCCCTGGGATGTGCCTTTACACGGTGTGGTAACGGATAAGCGTTGTTACCGTTTCAGACCCTGATTGGCAGACAGAACATAGCCTACTGCAGATGCTTCGCGGTCGGCACGCTTGTCCTCAGACGCCTGAATGGACGTAAAACCCGTAATCACAAGGCCGACAGCAAAGATGAGCACAATGGCACGAATGATGTCAGGCTTGCTCCCCATTTCTTGGATTCCCGTTATTCTTTCATTCAATTGGCAGGAAAATCAGACAACTATTACTGATTCGCAGAATTAGACGAAAGACTAACACGTAACTTGATTTTTACAATTTTTGACAGATTACCGTTATGTAAGAGTTGTAGCGTTCCACCCTCAGGTGGAACGCCCGTTGCCTGCTCCCAAAAACAGCCGATAGGCCTCGTTGTCAGTCATGTTTTCATAACGAAAACCGACCTTGTCGAGCATGCCCTCAAAGTCCGCCACCTCATTATCCTCAACCTGCGCGCCCAATAGCACCCGGCTGTAGGCCGCACCATGATTGCGGTAGTGGAACATGGAAATATTCCAGCGCGTTCCCAGCGACATCAGGAACTTCAGCAAAGCTCCCGGGCGCTCGGGAAATTCAAACTGGAACACCTTTTCATTGGTAATCGTCGGTGCATGGCCCCCGACCATATGGCGAATATGCTGCTTGGCCAGGTCGCTGTCGGTAAGGTCGACCACCGAGTACCCGCTTTCCCGAAGATCCTGCACCAGTTCTTCCCGGCCATGTCCGCCAGCGGCAATCTGGATTCCCACGAAAATGGTGGCGTTCTGAGCATCCGCATAGCGGTAATTAAACTCGGTGATGCTACGCTTGTGCAGCGCATTGATGAACGTTTTGAACGCGCCCGGCTTCTCCGGGATCGTTACCGCCAGAATCGCCTCGCGCTTCTCTCCCACTTCGGTGCGCTCGGAGACATAGCGCAGTCGGTCGAAGTTCATGTTGGCACCACTGAGGGTGGCAATCAGGTTTTCATCCTCGATCTTTTCCCTCGCGATGTACTTCTTGATACCCGCTACACCCAGAGCACCTGCCGGTTCGGCAATGGAGCGAGTATCTTCAAACACATCCTTGATGGCCGCACAGATCTCATCCGTGGACACTGTGATCACTTCATT
>NPIE01007247.1_pt1 | contig 22615 bp, 18 predicted proteins | sample 8637661 | NCBI WGS metagenome assembly NPIE01 (sample SAMN07420842, study PRJNA396082) | bioreactor metagenome | isolation source: sample BA12 brine-fed electro-methanogenic bioreactor BA | place: Japan: Kochi | collected 2016-12-09
CGCGAACTGAATCCACACCGGCTCCTCGCCCCCCTGCGCCAGCCACATGTCGGCCGGGGCGATCGAGTGCTTGCCGTCGGCGCTGAGACCGGAGCCATTGACGGCATTCTCCGGACCGGTGTCTTCCTCGACGTTCGGTGCGTTGCTCGTGGCGACCACGTTCGTCACGGGATAGGCGTAGGGCTCGGTCGTGAAGCTCCAGACCTCACCGGCAAAGATCGTATTGTCCGGCGCCGCGTTGACCTCGTCGATTCGCCAGTAGTAGGTGGTTTCAAACTCCAGACGCACGGGAGGCGTATACGACGTGCCCGCCTGCCCCTGGCTGACCAGAACGTCGCGCGCATCGCCGCGCGTCGCCGCCGTCACATCGTCCACCGATGTCGCCAGATACACATCATGGGCTGCCGCCGATTCGCCGGCGCCCCAGCTCAACGTCACATCGCGAGGCACATCGACCGCGCCGTCTTCCGGCGACGGTGCCACCGCGATGTTGGGGTTGATACCGTCGGGTCCCATGTCATGCAGTTTTTCGATCTCATCCGAGCTCAGGGCACCCTGCCAGAGCCGCACTTCATTCCAACTAGCGTTCGCGGTGTTGTCCTCCCATTGTGAACGTCCGAGCCAGCAGTTGGTGTCGTTCAACTCCGACAGCTGATTGTTCGACTGGAAGGAACCCTTGGCCTCGCCCAGGTCGGCGGCGTCGGCCGGCCCGGTATACCAGGTGACCAGCCCGTTGTCGAACACGCAGACGATGTGATACTCGACGCCCAGCGTGTACGGGGCGTTGGTGTTGTCCAACGTGTCGCTGTCGTTGGGACCGAGCCACTCGACGCGGTCGGCATCCAGCGTCGTCCCGCTGGTCCAGGCCATGAACACGTTCTCAGCGGTGCTGGTGCCGAAATCGAAGATGCGCGACCAGTTCTGCACCGAGATCTGCGTGGCCCAGGCCTCGAACGTGACGGCATTGCCCAGGCTGCTGACGATTCCGTCGGGCAGGTCAATGTAATCGGAACTGCCCTTGGCCCCACCGGTCAGGGTAATCTCCGTGTCGGAAACGGCGGCATTGTTGGCCCCCAGGTCGACGATCACCGCATCCTGGCCTCCGACCGAATCCGTCAGGTCCCCGTTGAAACTCCAGCGATGCGCCAGGTCGGCAGCCCGCCCGTCCGCGGCCGGAACCAGCACAGACAGCACCATGATCAAGTATAGTAGTCTTCTACACATGCCTGTCCTCCTTCAAAGAACATCGACTCGGTTGTATGCCTAGGTCTCAAACAGAAACACGCACCGCTCTGTCTATCGGCATGAATCCCCGTCTCCGTCAGCAGGAGATCCTCCTCGCGACCTGGTGCAGGCCGTTGACGCGCAGAAAAAGCCGCCTCCCTGGATCCGCGCTGTTGCGAACTCTTGCACCGTTACGTTCATCGCTTCGTCCTCCCTGCCTGCGATCCTACGGCCGAAAGCACCGCCTGACGCCTCCGCGGCCCTTGCCGGCACGCTGCACATCGCCTGCGACCTCCTTCCGGTTACCGAGGGTCGCCCTTCCCGCGATTCTCACATTCCAGGGCTCCGCCACGGTTTGCGGCGCCCTCGCTGCACGCCGGAATCCACCACCGTCGGATGCCAAATCGCCCATGGCTTGCGCCGCGCTCGGTGCCCTGACCACAGGGACAGAATGAAGTGATCGCGAAATCACAGGCTAACATATGATTATGGCGTCCCAGGAGGCCGGCCAGCAACGCCTTATTGCGTTTTCTTCTAACCACTTCGCGAATCAGCGGAATTATCGGGTCTTTCCGGAACCACCGCGAGCCCGAGCCTTCTCTCCGCGCGCAACAGTGGGGCCCGCGCAGAGCAACGCGGGCCCCACAAGACTTCGTCTCCCGGATTCACCTTTCTTGCCGGTGATCCGATTTCTTTAATACCACTGTCGGCACCCGCTACTGACCGGCCAGATAGCGAATCTCGAACGGCGACAGCACGCGGTCATAAATGCGGATCTCGTCGAGCGCGCCGTTGAACGGGTTGCCGCCTTCCGCCACCGAGGCGCCGAACACCATGGCCGCACCCGGGTCGGTGCCGAAGGAGAATGTCCCCTCGGCTCCCACCTGATCGCCCATGTAGACCTTGGCCGTCGTGCCGTCGAAGGTCACCGCAACGTGATACCATTCGCCGACCGGCAGTGCGGCCGTCGCAATGTCGGCGATGCCTTCCCGTTGGAAGCGCACGATGCCGGTATCGATATTGGCCTCGATCTGCCACATCATCTCCGCCGCCGACCAACCCGGATCCCTCTTGCCGATCAGGCCCTGATACTGGTCGCTGAGACCATCCCAATTCGCCCACAGCGAAACCGAGAGTTGCCCCGTTGCAGCCGAGGGATTCAGCGTGCCCAGACTGACGTACTGAGCGCCGGTCCCATCGAAGTGCAGACCCGAGCCGACCTGCCCGGGCACGTAGACGGGATCGCCGACCGCGGTGCCGTCATTCCCGTTGCCCGAGTTGTCTTCCGTGTTCTCTTCCAGCGCGTAATAGGCGACCAGGCCGCTGTCGCCCGGCTCGACCACGCCGGGATGTCCAATACCGATTTCGTCGATGAAGACAATACCGGAACCGCCGGCCGTCGGGTTGTCACGATCGCCGACGCCGATGTACATCACTTCGACGTCGCTCATGGAAACGCCGCCCAACTCGCTGAACGGAATCTCCCACGTCTGCCACTCGGTAAGCACCGTGGCCTCGGGGTCGGGATGGGTCACCACCACCGTCCCGCCGGTGCCGTCTTCCACCGCGATATACAGCGGCGCCGGATCGTTGCCAACGACCTCGTCCGTCGTGGCCGGGTTGCCGCGGAAATGTACTACCAGCGTGTCGGCCCCGCTGACCGTCCAGTCGGCACCGCCGAATACGCGCTCGGTCTCCGAGTAGAACAGGCCGCCCGTATTGTCGTACTGCAACGGCATCGCCTGCGAACCGCCGAAGACGATCCTTCTCTCCGCGAACGGCGCCTCGAAGTAGCCGACGGTCGAGCCGGTCTCATTCTCCCAGCCGTCGATCCAGGTCTGGAAGATGGCGGTGCCGGCGTCGATGTCGTCGTCATAGCTCTCGAAGCCCTCCACGGTCAGGTACTCGATCGTGGAGAAATTCCAGATCGGCCCTTCCCACACCGTCGGACTGCCCGCTTCGTTGACCTCGTTGATCTTCCAGTAGTAGATCTGTCCCAGATCCAGTCCACTGACGGCATAGCGGCTCTCCGCCACGGTGTCGACCAGAGCGGTTCCATCTTCCACTGCGGCCCGGTCACTGCTGAAGTAGACTTCATGCGAGACCGCATCCCGACCGCCCCGCCAGTCCAGACGCACATCCAGCGCCACACCGCTGGCGCCGCTGGCCGGCACCGGCTCCTCGGCCACCACCGGCTTATAGTAGAACCGAACCTCGCTGAGACCGAACTGGGGCATCATGCCGCTCCAGTTGCTGTTGGCGGTCAAACGGATGTACTTGGCCGCCACGCTGCTCAGATCGACCATGGTGTTGGCTTCGTAGGTGGATCTCGACGTCGCCCGGGCAAACTCGTAGTCGCCCAGCGTCATCCACTCGACGCCATCGGTCGAGTACTCGATCGTAACGTCTTTGAAGCCGAACCCCAGAACCTGCTCGAACTGCACGTTGTAGTTCCAGACCCACATCTCGTAGAGCTGGTAGACCTGATCGAACTCGTACTGAATCCAGGACGGCTGCTCGCCTGCCGCGTCGGTCAGCCACATGTCGGTCGCTTCGTCCGAATGCTGATCGGCGGCGTTGAGTCCGGAGCCGTTGATCGTGTTTTCCGGCCCCGCCGTCGCTTCGGCGCTGGAGGCCGTCGCGGTGACGTTCTGAATCGGGTAGACGTAGCGCTCCACCGTGAAACTCCAGACCATGCCTCTGAAGACCGTGAAATCGGGAGCACTGTTCACCTCATCGATCCGCCAGTAGTAGGTCTGCCCGAATTCCAGCAGCCCCTCGGGATCGAATGAGTTGGCGTCCTGCCCCTGGCTGACCAGCACACCCAACGGGTTGGCGCGAGTGGCGGCGTTGACGTCCTCGAGAACCGTTCCGAAATACACGTCGTGCGCCGCCGCGGTATCGGCGCCGGTCCAGCTCAGCACCACGTCCTGAGGGATGTCCGTGGAGTTGGGAACCGGCTTCGGATTCGTCGCTGTTCCGGGAATCACCTCCCCGATCTGCACGTTGTCAATGTGCAGACTTCCCGTCGTGCCCGCCGCGGCGTCGCTGGCGATCTGCACGCTCTCGATGCTGGTGAATCCCGCGTTCGTGAACACGCCGATCTCGGTGCCGTTGAGACTCACGGTGATCTCATTGCCTTCCAGCTTCAAAGCCACATTGTTGTACTCCCCGCCGGTGATGGCCGAGTCGGGAATGTCGGTCCAGCCCGGCCAGCTGCCGTCAGGCGAGTTGGCCTGGATCATCGGCCCTCCCCACGTGTACACTTCGAAGAAGGCGCCGCTGTCCGCCGAATCGATACGAATGTGGAAGTTGAGGCCCTCGCCGGCCTTGAAGTCACAGGCGACTCTCGATTCGTCCACCACCGGGCGGGAGATGCCGCTCCGCACCCAGTCGGTGCCCTGCTCGCCGGAAATCAGCACCTCGTTGTCCACGATCTCCACGGTGATCGTCCCGTCTGTCTGAACCGACCAGCCATTGCCTACGGCGCCGTCCGGTCGATCGAAGTCATCAAAGAACGCCACTCCCCATGCGCTCGTTGCTGAGAGCACACAAACCAACACAGCCAACGCTCGGATCCTGTTCATCGTACTTCTCCTTCCAGAATGTGAAATATGACGTTCATCATCGCGTAACAGCGATCTCCTCCGGCGACGGTCGAAGCCCGCGGCCAACGGGCCCATGCCCCGGACGCCCCATCCTTGCGATGATCATAGTGGCTTATGCGCCGGCATTCTCCTGCCGGCCAGCCAGGCAACCTCTCCTTCGGACAGCGCCCGGTCGTAGATGCGTACTTCGTCCACGAGCCCCGGGAAGAACTCCGTGTTGTCCTCTCGTTTGCCGATGTGGACGGGGCCGGGCGGATTGACTCCCGCCGGATCGACCGCCGCGCTGCCGACCAGCAGCCCGTCCCCGTACCAGTTCGCGGTCTGCCCATCGTAGGTTGCCGCCAGGTGGTGCCACTCCAGGTCGATCGGGATGATATCCCGTTCCCAGCCGTAGCGGTGCAGGCCGTAGTAGCCCAGCGTGGTATTAGCGGTGTCGCCAACCGCTTCAATATCGAAGTGGCCGCCGTTGCCGCTGGGGCCGGTGAAACCGAACACGTTGGTCCAGGCGGCGATATCCGTCGAATCCGCCTTGGCCCAGCCGGAGAGGGTCCGCGCTGCGGCGCCCGTGATCCCGACTTCCGCGATCGATACATACGCGTCGGCGCCGTTGAGCTGGACAGCCTGGCCGTCTCGCCCGTCGCCATACGCCACTTCGCCGTTCGCCACTCCGTTGTAGCCGTTGCCCGTAGTGTCACTGAGGTTGCCGTCGAAAGCATAATGGGCCACGAGATTGGCCGTGCCGGGTTCGACCGGTGTGACGTACTCGGCCGGATCAGGATAGAGCCGAATGTCATCGATGTAGACCATGCCCGTGGCACCGGCGCCTTCGATGCCGACGGTCAGTTCATCGACGCTGCGCAGATTCCCGCCCACGCTCGACAAATCGATGTTCCAGGGCTGCCACAGCGTCTTGGCGATATCGGCGGCATCTCCGTCGTAGGGCACCTTCGTGCCGTCGATCTTCACGTACAACTGCCCGGTATTGCCCGCCGTCCCGCGGAAATACAGCGACAGGGTCTGAATCCCGTTCGTCGTCCAATCCTGCGAGGCCTCAAAGGTGCGCACCGCTTCGGCATTCGCAACATCGCTATTGTCATACGCCAGAGGCATCGACTGCTTGCCGCTGCGCACGATCGCCCGTTCGGCAAACGGAGGATCGAAGTAGCCCACGATCGAACCGGTGCCGTTCTCCCAGCCGTCAATCCAGGTCTGGAAAATGGCGGTGCCAGATTCGATATCGTCGTCATAGACTTCGAAATCTTCCACCGTCACATACGGTAAAGTCGAAAAGCTCCAGACCGCCCCTTCCCAGACGCTCGGCGTCGCGGCCTCGTTGACCTCATTGACCTTCCAGTAGTAGGTCGTCCCCAGATTCAGGTCCATGAGATCATAGCGGCTCTCCTCAACCGTCTCGACCGAGGCGGTGCCATCGGCCACCGCTTGCGCATCGGTGCCCAAATACACGTCGTGCGCCGCGGCCTCTCGGCCGCTGCGCCAGTCGAGACTCACGTCCAGGCCCAGGTCGGTCTGGCCGTCGGCCGGCGCCGGCTCGCGCGCTACCACCGGCTTGTAGTAGAACCGGACCTCGCTGAGACCAAACTGAGGCATCATGCCGCTCCAGTTGCTGTTGGCCGTCAACCGGACGTATCGGGCGGCGACCCCATCCAGGTCGATGGTCGTGTTGTGTTCGTACGTGGCCTTGGCGGTCGCGCGGGCGAATTCGAAATCGCCCAGCGCCGTCCATTCGGCGCCGTCCGACGAGTACTCGATCGCGACGTCCTTGAGCCCGAAACCCAACACCAGCTCGAATTGCACGTTGTAGTTCCAGACCCACATTTCGTGGAGCTTGTACACCTCGGGGAACTCGTACTGGATCCAACTGGGCTGCTCCCCGTCGGCCGCGGTCAGCCACATGGCATCGGCCGCGATCGAATGCTGGTCGGCGTTATTGATTCCTGACCCGTCGATGGTCTTCTCCGGACCGGAGTCGCCCTGGGCACTGGAGGCGGTCGCGATGATATCCGTGACCGCATAGACGAACGGCTCGATCGTGAAGCTCCACACACTGCCCTTGTGGACCGTGTAGTCCGGCGCGCCGTTGACCTCATCGATTCGCCAGTAGTACGTCGCGCCAAAATCGAGCAGACCGACGGGATCGTACGTCAGCTCCGTCTGTCCCTCACTGACCAGCACGCCGAGTGGATTGCTGCGATCGGCCGCTTCGACGTCGGCCCGATTGGTGCCCAGGTACACATCGTGCGAAACCGCGAAATCACCGGGCATCCAGGAGACGACCACATCCTGCGGAATGTCCGTCGCACCGTCGGCCGGAACCGGCGCCGTGCTGGAGGTGTAATCGCCGACCATGACTTGCTGCAACTGGACCACGGTCAGCGCGGTGTCATACATTCGTACTTCGTCGATCGTGCCGACGAAGGTCTCGGTGTTCGTTGAATCCACGCAGCCGATCGTCACGGGGGTGTCGTCAGCGGTATCTCGGAAGGTAACGCTGCCGGTTCGGACTTCCTCGCCGTTGATGTACTGCACGGCGTCCCCGTCGTCCCACGTCAGGGCCACATGGGTCCACTGGTTCGCATAGGGAACGAGCAACCCGTTGCCCCACCATAGTCCGGTGCCGCCCTGCGCGTTGTCCGTTCGAAACAGCAGATCGCCGGCCGGGTTCGTCTGCCAGAACCACTTGACCCCGGTGCCGGGGTCCCACCCGAGACGTTTGCCGATGATGCCCTGCTGCGAGATGCTGTGCCCCTGCCCCTCCCAGTTGATCCAGGCCGCCAGCGTCATCGCGTTGTTGCTTGCCGTCGGGTCGAGCGAACTCGTTACGATGCGTTCCCCGGCCGTGTCGAAATGGACGGCGACCCCTCGGTAGCCAACCACCCACTCGACGCCGCTGCTGAGCGTCCCATCATTGCCGTTGCCGGTGACGTCGGCGGTCGTCGTGCCCTGCCCCTCTTCAAACGGGTAGTAGGCAATTTGTTCCGCCAGGACACCACCCACGAGCAGGCCTGCGAGCACCAGGAGAGCGGGAACGAACGTACGAGACATCGCGGTCCTCCTTCCTTCTCGGTCGCATGGCGACCGGATCCAAATAGAACTCTACCACGTCTGCTTCGAATCAACGAATGACAAGGTCCAGACGGAGTGGAAGCGCACCAGAAGCGAACAAAGGGAGACCAGGTGCCGCGCGGTGGTGCCTCTTCATATCACACACTCCAGACCCTTGCCGACCAGATCGGTATGCCCGTCCATGCCAGAAGTTGCTACGTCACCAGACTTCTGCATTATACACTTGTTCGCGGGAGGCGGTCAACCACGGAATCCCTCGGGGGTGCCTGATCCTACGTGCGATCCGGCCCCGGAGGACGCTATCTGCCGGGCACCGATTCATGGCCGGGGGCAAATCCGAGATTCAAAGCGCGAAATCCGAGACAAATTTAGCGCACAAGACTCGAATCTCCCAAGACACCCCGATGTTCCGGAAGATGGCCGAGCCAAGTGCCGTTTCGCCGTTGTTTCGTGCTTGCATTTTGGGTCATTTGGGCTTGTTTCGGATTGCGGACTTCGACATTCGGGCTTCTGAGGTCTGACCCAAGGGACCAGCGCCGGAACGGCCATGCATCCCTCCCTCATCCCGGCTGTTCGGACGCGATCCATTGCGGTTCAGATCGCCCTGGGCCCAGACCGACAGGCCCGCCCCGGCCACCAGCAGGATCCCGAAAACCAGTTGCAGCGGGGCCAGACGCTCATGGAAGACCACGCTGGAGAGGCTGAAGACCACAAAGGGCTGGGCCAGGATCACCAGCGAGGGAAGGGTGGCGCCGATCCGCTTGATGGCGGCATAAAAGAAGACATGCCCCATCGCAATGGCGGTAATGGCAGAAATGACGACCGCTACCCACCCCGACCACCCCATGGACAAAGCCTGAGCCGGGCGGCCGAAACCGATCGCGCCGATGGCCAGCGCCACGGTCGTATAGATGCTGATCACCGCGAAACCGCAGCGGGAGTCCACATCCTTGAGGTTGGTCTTCACCGAGAGGGCGTAGGCCGCCCACATGATCGCACTGGTCAGAGCGATGGCGATGCCCCTCAGGGCGCCCGCCGCCGCGAAATCCGGCTTGAAGTACAGCACGCCGAACACCCCCGTCGCCGACAGCGTCAGGCCCGCCCAGAAACGCCCGCTTCTCGCCAGACGCCGTTCATCGGCAAAAAAAAGCAGCGAGAAAGCCGCCACCCACAGCACCGAGGTCTTGGACAGCAGGGTCGCAAAGGCCGGGCCGATGTAGTAGAAGGTCGCCGCCCACAGGCTCTGCATCGCCACGTTCGCCCCCGTCGGCAACAAAGCCAGACGCCAGATCCGCCGATCGAACCGGCCCCTGCGCTTGAAATACACCAGCACCGGCAACCAGAACAGGCACGCCACCGCATAACGCAGCGCGTTCTGCGTCCATGAGTCCACGTAGCCGGTCAGTTGTTCGATGAAGATCGGACCGATCGACCAGCAGCACAGGGCGCCCAGAGCGGCGGCCGTCGCCGTCATGTCGATTCGACCCGCGTGTGCCTTCGGCTCACTCAACGGAGCAGTCCCATTCCGGGAAGGGGCAGACGCACGGTGCAGCAGAAGTCTCAGTCGAGCATATCGAGGACAATCCGAGCCACCTCCTCTCCCGCTTTCTTCTCGGTCAACGGCTCCACCAGATCGATCAGCTCGTTGCTCATGCGGCTCAGCGTCTCCGAACTCCGCAGCAGATTCGACACCTCTTCGACGATCGGAGCGACGGAGACGAAGTAGGGCATGAACTCGGGCACCAGCGGACGATTCGCCAGCAAATTGACCAGCGTAAAGAACTTCGATCGCACCAACCACCGTCCCACCAGGTGCCAGAGAATCCGATTCGTCTGGTACATCACCACCATGGGGCACCCCGCTGACGCCACCTCGAGCGTCGCGCTGCCGCTGGCGACCAGGCTGAAGTCCACCACATCCGCCGTATCGGTCACCGCATCGACCGAGTACTCGCACTGAAAGCCCGGGATCTCCAGCCGCCGCAGCAGCGCCTGCCGCTCCTCATTCGTCGCTACCGCCACGTAGCGCGTGGCAGGGAACTCCCGACGCAGCAGCAGTGCAATCTCCTGCATCGGTTGCCACAGCGATTCGATCTCCGCCAGTCGCGATCCCGGCATCAGCGCAATCCGCGCCTGTCGCGGATCGAACCCCGAGTACTCCTTGCGAAAGCTCGTCAGGTCCGCCGGCATCTTGTCGAGCAACGGATTGCCGACGAACGTCGCGTCGACGCCTCGCTCCTGAAACCACCCCTCTTCGAACGGCAGCAGACAGCAGAGTTTGTCGCAGCACTTTCGCAGCTTGCCGATCCGCCATCCGCCCCACGCCCACAGTTGCGGCGCCACGTAGAAGAGCGTCCCGATGCCTGCCCGCTTCGCCGCCTTCGCCACGTGGAAATTGAAGGAGGGTGAATCGCACACGATCACCAGGTCCACCGCATTCTCCCGCAGGTGCCGCGCGATGCGCTGGAGAAGCTTGTAGTAATACCCCGCATGGGCGACCGCCTTGTACGTCATCACCGCCCCGCCGACCGTGTTTTCGATCAGCTCGCACCCCGCCTCCGCCATCTTCGGACCGCCGATCCCCACGAACTCGATCGGCCGCCCGCTGGCGGCCAGCGCGCGGATCATCCCCGCACAGTGCACGTCCGCGCTGGGATCGTTGGCACTGACAAACACTCGATATGTCTTCTGCGCATCTGCCATATTCCCAAGCCGTTACCTCTTACCACCCCCACCCCCAAACTTCAATCCCAATTTCCCTCATCACATCTCACGGTAGACTGGATTGTGTCCTTGCCTCGGCAGACCGTCAGGATCAGAATATGCGATGTCGCCTCTTCAGACGTCCAGGACCATGTGGTAGAATAGAGGAGTGCTACGGTGCCCAACCGGCCAGAATGGTGGGAATGGGAACTGGAAATCAGTCCGCACCTAGTGCTACAACGCCATCTTGTGGGCCCGCAGTGGTCGTAATTCCTTACACAATAGGAACATACCAGCGTGTCACTTCGTTGTCTTAACGCCCACAAAGTTACACACCGACATATTCGTAACTCCTTGTTACGGCTTGCCTTGCGTCAAACGACCGTCAAATCATAGCGTCGTAGCATTGGTCAAGCGCGCAGCGGACCGCGGGTTTTCCGAACTGGATTTGCGGACCATGCTCGATTGTCCGAAAGGCTGGAAGCCTGATGTCGTTGCCGGGCGGTGGGTCATTGTGACCACTCATTGCCGGCGAACCTGGGAGATCGTCGTAGAACCCGACGGCCATGCGAAACGTCTGGTTGTGATAACCGCATATCCGTGTTGGGAATCGTGATATGAACGAATCGTACCTTGAGGTGACATACCGACAGGGGCGAGCCCTCGCCGCCTACTACTACTTGCCGCGCCGGTCGACGGACAAGAGCCAGCGTACCGAGCGGATCGAACCGGGCCTCGTCATTGACTTCACGCAGGACGGAAGACCGATCGGGATAGAGATTCTTGCGCCCGAGAAACTGACGCTGGCCGTCTTCAACCGCGTCCTCCGCGACCTAGGCTTCCCTCCCCTCACACACGCCGACTTGGCCCCGCTCCAGGCCGCATAGTCGAACGAATCCTTCTCGCATACGAACATCAACGTAAGACTTGGTGTTGGGGACCAGACATAGTATTCGATCTGACATCCCCGTGCTGCCTTCTCTCGCTTCACCGACCTCACCCCCTGAATCAGAAAATTACTCAACTTGAGGGTTGAACGACTGTGAATGCGTGATTATATTATCACATAGTTACAAATCGCCGCCCCTCGGGTGGCTCGTCAGCGCATCGGAGTGGCAGGATTATGGATCGAAACAGACAGTTGGTATTCGAAAAGCAGGCGGAGATCGCCAAGGCCATCGCCCATCCCCTGCGAGTCGCTGTGGTCGACTTCCTCCAGGATGGCGAGAAATGTGTCTGCGACATCGCCGAGCACATTGGCTCCGAGCGGTCGAACGTCTCCCGACACCTCGCTGTGATGGTCGGCGCAGGAGTCCTCAGCTATCGCAAAGAGGGCCTGAAGGTCTTCTACGCCCTGCGGACGCCGTGCGTGGTCGAGTTCCTCGGCTGCGCCACCCGCGTGCTCCAGTGCCAGGCCCAGGAGCATGAGAAACTCATGGCCTCGCTCTGATGGGAGAACGCTCCGAATGAACTGGAAAAGCGAGTGGAAGAAACTCGTTCTCATCGCAGGCGTCTTTCTCGCCTGCTTCTACCTCCCCGTCGGCGCAAGCCGATTCCAGGGCGCCGTGATGGAATCGCTGTTTCTGGTCAAGTGGTACGCCCGCGAGCACGTCCTGCTGTGCCTGGTTCCCGCCTTCTTCATCGCCGGCGCGATCGCAGTCTTCGTCAGTCAGGCCTCCGTAATGAAATACCTCGGGGCCCGCGCCAATAAGGTCCTCGCCTATGGGGTCGCCTCCGTCTCGGGTTCCATTCTGGCGGTCTGCTCGTGCACGGTCCTGCCGCTGTTCGCGGGGATCTACCGCATGGGCGCTGGTCTGGGCCCGGCCACCGCATTTCTCTATTCCGGGCCCGCGATCAACGTCCTCGCCATCATCCTGACCGCCCGCGTCCTGGGTCTGGAGATCGGCATCGCCCGCGCCGTCGGCGCCGTCGTCTTCAGCGTCGTCATCGGCCTGCTGATGCACCTGATCTACCGGAAGGAAGAGACCGCCAAGGCCAACGTGCAGATGGCGAGCCCCGAACCCGAGGTGCAGCGCCCGCTCTGGAAGAACGCCCTTTATTTCGCCTCGATGGTCGGCATCCTCGTCTTCGCCAACTGGGCCCGCAGCGGCGACGTCCGCGCCGTCTTTCTCTGCTGTCCCGGCGGCCTGACCACTTACCAGGTCGAAGGAACGCTCGTGGACCGGACGGACGAGACCGTAACCATCCTCGACACGACCGGCAAGAAACAGGAACTGCCTGCCGAACTGCTCCAGGGCGTCCGCGAGGTCCGCAAGAACAGCCTTTACGAACTGATCCACCGCTTCCGCTGGGTGCTGGTTGCCGCCCTGCTGGCCGCCTTCCTGTTCATGGTCTTCCGCTGGTTCAGCCGCAATGAGGTCGCCGACTGGGTCGAAGCCACCTGGGGCTTCGCCAAGCAGATTCTGCCCCTACTATTCGTGGGCGTGCTGATCGCGGGCTTTCTGCTGGGCCGCCCGGGACATGAGGGCATCATCCCCACCGAGTGGGTCAACACCGCCGTCGGCAGCAACTCGATCTGGTCGAACCTGTTCGCCGCCGTCGCCGGGGCGTTCATGTACTTCGCGACCCTGACCGAGGTGCCGATCCTCCAGGGCCTGATGGGCGCCGGCATGGCCAAAGGTCCCGCCCTCGCCCTGCTCCTGGCGGGCCCCGCGTTATCGCTGCCCAACATGCTCGTCATCCGCTCGGTCATGGGAACGCAGAAGACCCTCGTCTTCGTCGCCCTCGTCATCCTCATGGCCACCCTCTCCGGCATGATCTTCGGCACCTTCTTTTAGGAGCGTATCGATGAAGATTCAGATTCTCGGGACCGGATGTCCCAAGTGCACGAAACTGGCGGAGAATGCGAAAGCCGCCGTCGATGCGATGGGGCTCGACTGCGAAATCGAGAAAGTGACGGACCTCAACCAGATCATGTCGTTCGGGGTCATGCTCACGCCCGCCCTGGCGGTCGATGGCCAGGTCAAGGTCGTGGGCAAGGTCCCTTCACCCGAGGAGATCCAGCGGCTGCTGGCCTGATGAGCCCGACCTGCTGAGCCGAACGACAAGGAGTGAAGATGAACGCGATGTGGAAAGCCCTGATCGCTGTCGCGGCGATCGGCATGGTCGCCGTCGGGGTTCTCGCGTTGCGCCCCGCTGTCGAACCTGCCGCCTCGGATCCAAACGAGGCCCGGACGGATGCGGTGACGGCGGATCGGTCAGCGCAACCGTACAAACCGCTGCCGTCGCTGGTGGAGTTCTCCGCTGGGGATTGTGGTCCGTGCAAGACCATGGAACCAATCCTCGAAGAGTTGGCCCGCGAATACGAGGGGCGATTCCGCATCGAAACGATCGACATCTGGAAGAGACCGACCGCAGGCGAAGAGCATCGCATCCGCATGTACCCCACGCAGATCTTCTACGACGCGATGGGCAACGAACTCTTCCGCCATGAGGGCTTCCTCTCCAAAGAAGACATCCTCGCTCAGTGGAAGGAACTCGGCCAGGATGTCATGAGCCCATGATGAATTGCGGAGACGCCATGAAATCGGAGTGAATCGGCAGGTCCCGTTGGAAACGCTCCCATGAAACCGATGTCGGGAAGGCGGCCAGGATGTACCCGTATCTCCTTCAGATACAGTGCCCGTGCAGTGCAGGCCGGAGCCATCCTCTGCTCTTGTTGGTTCTGATCGCAGGAACCGGACTGGTGGTGTACTCGTTGAAACACCTCTTCAGAAAGGCAGGTGTGCGTGCTATGAACAAGGCGAGCAAGATAGCAATCGTCGCGGTTCTGGTCGGGACGGTAGCACTCATCATGGTGGCCAAGCAGAAGGCCGCCGGACCGGACGACACGCCGCAACAGACAGCTTCCGATGCAGCCGGCGAATCCGTCCCCGCCTACAGTCCCCAGGCCCTGACGGGAAAGGGTCGGCCCACGCTCATCGATCTGGGTTCCGACACCTGCATCCCCTGCAAGCTGATGGGCCCCATCCTGGTGGAGCTGAAGGCCCAGTACGCCGGAGCGATGGATGTTCACTTCCTCGACGTTCACCAGAACCAGGCCGTCGTATCCTTGTATAAGATCAGCGTCATCCCCACCCAGATCTTCTACAGTCCATCGGGGCAGGAACTGTTCCGCCACGAAGGCTTCTTCTCCAAGGAAGACATCCTGGCCAAGTGGAAGGAACTCGGTGTAAACCTCTCCGCAGGCGCCGCACAGCCGCCTGCATTCGAGCGTTTCACGCCCGCCCAGGCAGACGACCGCCCCCGGGAGAAGGTCTGCTACATGTGCGACGGTGACATCGACGCCCGAACGCTCGTCACCGTCGCGACCGACAAGGGCCCCGTCCGCCTGTGCAGTCCGCACTGCTACTTCATCATGTACTCGTGTCTGACCGAGGACAAAACCGGATTCGAGGGTCGGGTCACCGTCACCGATGGAGCGACCGGCCGGCCCATTCGAGCCGTCGAAGCCACATTTCTCAGTGGCGAGGACGAAACCACCGGCCGCCCCTGGATCAAGGCCTTTGCCAATAGAGAGGCTGCCTTAGCCGAGCGCGCCGCCACCGGAGGCAGCATCCTGGCGCTGGCGGCTCTGCAACAGAGGGAAATGTCGCATCGCTGCGGCTTCTGCGATCGGGCCTGCTATCCGCAGGATGCCGCCGAGGTGATCGTCGAGGGCGGCGCGCACACCTGGGGCTGCTGCTCTCACTGTGCGCTGGGCGTGGCCGCCCGGACCGGCAAGAACATCGAGGTCCGCGAGAAGGACCGCCTGACGAAGGAGCCGATTATCGTCAAGACCTTCGAGGGCAAGGTCGCCTCGTTGGAACCGGCCACTGCCGTCGCCTGGTTCGGCCAGCGACAGAGGCCCGACGGTACCTGGGGCTCCGCCGGCTGCTTCCATCAGGGCTTCTTCAGCAGTGCGGACAATCTCAAAAAGTGGGTCGAGCAGAATCCATATGAGACGGGCAAGCTGATCAGCGTCCATCAGGCCCTGGCCGACAAGATGAAACTGACACCCGCCCAGATCCAGAAGGCCTGCAAGATCGGCGAGTGTTTGCCCAAATGAGCTCGATGGTCGTTGTGCCAAGCGGCAGTCTGGCGGACCGAAAGGATATGACATGAAGACGAACGTGACAGCACTCCTGATGGCAATCGCCTGTTCGGTCGGATCCGTCGCGGCCCAGGTGGCTCAACCGCCGAGAACCGTAACGGAGCTTCATCCGCGCCTGGCGATCGGAGCCTTGACGTTCGCCAAGGTCACCGAATTGCCCGACGACGTGCTCCTGCAGACCAGCGATGTGCAAGTGCGGGCGGAACAGATCGACCGGATCGTTGCCGCCCAGCCGGCGCAGCTCCAAGAAGATTTGCGCAAGAACGCGTATCTCGTCCTCGACCAACTGGCGACCTCGGAGATCCTGTTCGCCCTGGCCAGACAGGCCCAACCGCCGCAACAGCAACAAGGCCGCGAACTAAAGGATCGGAGCATCATCCAGGGGTACCTGGAAGAGACCGTCCTGAGCAAGGTCGAGGTCACCGAAGCCGAGATCGAGCAGTTGTACGAATCCGAAAAGGCGATGCTGGGCGGAGCTACGTTGGACCAGATGCATGCCTCGCTGAAACAGTATCTGCTCGAACAGAAAAAGCAGGAAGCGATCAGAGACTTCATCCGCAACCTGGGCAAGACCACCGAGATTGCCGTCTCGAAACCATGGCTGGCCACCCAGGCGGTGCTCGCCCGGGACAATCCCGTCGACCAGGCTCGCGACAGCGGCAAGCCTTCCCTGGTGGACTTCGGCGCCACCGGCTGCGGCCCGTGCGATAGAATGACACCCATCCTGGAAGACCTCCAGGTCAAGTATCACGGCAAACTCAACGTCCTCTTCGTTCACGTTCGCGAGCGGCAGATCCTCGGCGCCAAGTACGCCATTCAAACGATCCCCGTCCAGGCATTCTTCGATGAGGATGGCAACGAGGTATTCCGCCACACGGGGTTCTTCCCCCAGGATGAGATTGAGAAGAAGCTGGCGGAAATGGGAGTGACGCCATAATGGAACAACTGTTCACCGCCCTGACGAAAGCAGTCGAAGCCACGCCATTGATCGCCATCTCCGCCTCGTTCGGATGGGGCGTCCTGAGCGTTCTGCTCAGTCCGTGCCACCTGTCGAGCATCCCGCTGATCGTCGGGTTCATCGACCAGCAGGGGCGGATGTCCACCCGACGCGCCTTCCTCATCTCGACGCTCTTCGCAGTCGGCATTCTCGTCACGATCGCCATCATCGGAGCGATCACCGCCGCCGCAGGACGGATGCTGGGCGATGTCGGGCGGTACGGCAACTACATCGTCGCGGTGATCTTCTTCCTCGTTGGCCTGTATCTGCTGGACGTGATCCCCATGCCCTTCTCCGGACCCGGTCAGGTCGGCCTCAAGCGCAGAGGTCCGCTGGCCGCCCTGCTGCTCGGACTGATCTTCGGCATCGCCCTGGGCCCCTGCACGTTCGCCTACATGGCCCCCATGCTGGGCGTAACCTTCAAGGTGGCCTCCACCCGTCTGCTGTATGGCGTCATCCTCCTTCTCGCCTACGGCATCGGCCATTGCTCAGTCATCGTGCTGGCGGGCACCAGCACCGGGTGGGTCCAGCGCTATCTCAATTGGAACGAGGCCTCCAAGGGCGCGATCGTCGTCAAGCGCATCTGCGGCGTCCTCGTCCTGGCCGGCGGCCTCTACCTGATCTACGCAGCGCCCTGACAGAACGTATCAACGTGTTCGTGCAACCATGAACGAGAGAGGAGACAGAATGGATCGAAGGCAATTCCTGACAACGACCTTGGCCGCCGGCGCAACGACGACGGTAGGGTCGGCAGCGACACAGACGCCGGAGCACAAGATGATCCGCATCGTTGGCGTCGCTTGCAGCCCACGCAAGGGCAAGACCACCGCGACCGGCGTACGCGTGGCGATCGAAGCCGCCCAAGGCGTTGACGCGCGCGTCCAAACCGAGTTGATCGACCTGGGCGGGCTCCAGATCGCCGGCTCGCTGGGCGGCGCAACCTCCCATGATGCCGCGCAGCCCGAGGACGACTTCGACCTGAAAGTGCTACCGGTATTGAAGGCGCCCCGTCTGCCGGACGGTCTGATCATCGGCTCGCCCTGCTACTTCCGCACTATGAGCGCCTTGTGCAAAGCCTTTCTCGAGCGGTTGCAGGTGTTTCGCTCACCGAAACTCCTGCTGGCCGATACACCGGTGGGAGCGCTCTCCGTCGGCGCCTACCGCAACGGGGGCCAGGAACTGGTCATCCAGGAGATTCAGACCGCCATGCTCTGCCACGAGGTCATGGTCGTCGGCGGCAAACCCCGCGCCCACCAGGGAGCCACATTGTGGAATGCCTATAACGACGACATCATGAAGGACGAGTTCGGTATCGAAACCGCCAAACAACTCGGCATCCGCGTCGCCGAGGCCGCCTTGAAGCTGGCCTCATCCTGAGCAAACCGTTCCCAGGACTGCATCATCAAGAGAATGAACCTGACTGGGGTTGACGCGTATTCCTCCACAGGTTATACTTCGTCATATGGCGAACTATAGGAATGAAGAATGAACGAGATCTTGGAGATTGCGAAGGCCCTGGCCGACGGGAACCGGCTGCGGGCGCTGATGGCCCTGGAAGCCGGGGAGTTGTGTGTCTGCCAGATCATCGAACTGCTGGCGTTGGCCCCCTCGACCGTCTCCAAGCACATGGCGATCCTCCGCCAAGCGGGACTGGTCGAAACCCGCAAGGAGGGTCGCTGGATGTACTATCGACTCGTCGGGCGAACCGCGTCGAAGCCGGCGCGGGAGGCCATCGCCTGGACCCGCCGCAATCTCGCCCGGGCCCCGCAGGTCGTCGCAGACCGTAATACGCTCCGCAAGATTCTCCGCATCGGTCGGGAGGAATTATGCAAGAAGCAAAATCGAAGCTGAAGATCCTCTTCCTTTGCACGGGCAACTCCTGCCGCAGCCAGATGGCCGAAGGATGGGCCAGACATCTCAAAGGTGATGCGATCGACGCCTATTCGGCCGGCATCGAGACCCACGGACTCAACCCTCATGCCGTCCGCGTCATGGCCGAAGCGGGCGTGGACATCTCGGGCCACCGCTCCAAGCACCTCGACGAACTCAAGGACATCCCGCTCGACTATGTCGTCACCGTCTGCGACCACGCCCACGAATCCTGCCCCGTCTTCCCGGGCAGGACGAAGATCGTCCACGTCGGCTTCGACGATCCGCCCCGCCTGGCCAGGGAGGCCCGAACCGAAGAAGATGCCCTCAGCGCCTACCGCCGCGTCCGAGACGAGATCAAGGCGTTCGTCGAGCGACTTCCGCAGACCCTGACGAAGGAGGCCCACCACCATGAATGAGCCAGCCACGCTGCCCCCGCAGCAGGGCAAACATCTCAGCGTCTTCGAAAGGTACCTGACGATCTGGGTCATTCTGTGCATCGCCGCCGGGATCACGCTCGGCAAGGTCGCCCCCGGCGTGGCACGAACTCTCGACGGCATGGCGATCTACGTCGGCGGAGCCCCCGTCGTATCCATCCCCATCGCGGTGGCCCTGTTCTTCATGATGTACCCGATCATGGTCAAGATCGATTTCGCCCGCGTCGTCAAGGCGGGCAAGAGCCCCAGGCCCGTCCTGCTGACGCTCGTCATCAACTGGGCCATCAAGCCGTTCACGATGTTCGCCATCGCCACGTTCTTCCTGGGCTACGTCTTCCGCGGGATGATCCCGGGCACCGAGATCGTCAAAGACGGCACCGAGGTCGAGCTCTGGCGCTCCTACATCTCGGGAGCCATCCTGCTCGGCATCGCCCCCTGCACCGCGATGGTGCTGATGTGGGGCTATCTGGCCCGAGGCAACCAGGGACACACGCTCGTGATGGTCGCGATCAACTCGCTGATGATGCTGGTGCTGTACGGCCTGCTCGGAGGCTGGCTGCTGGGCGTCAACCGTATGCCGGTGCCGTGGCAGGCCCTGCTGCTCTCGATCGCGATCTACGTCGCCCTTCCCCTCGTAGCAGGCTACTTCTCGCGCCGCTGGATCCTCCGGGCCAAGGGCCAGGCCTGGTTCGAAACCCGCTTCCTGCACGTGCTGACACCGGTGTCCATCCTCGCCCTTCTGGCGACCCTGGTGCTGCTGTTCAGCTTCAAAGGCGAGACCATTCTGGATAACCCGCTGACCATCCTCTGGATTGCGATCCCGCTCTTCGTTCAGACGGTGCTGATCTTCACCCTCACCTATGGCGCGGCCAAACTGCTGCGATTCACCTATGAAGACGCCGCCCCGTCCGCCATGATCGGCGCCTCCAACCACTTCGAGGTCGCCATTGCCACCGCCACCATGCTTTACGGCCTGTCCAGCGGAGCCGCCCTGGCCACCGTGGTCGGTGTGCTCATCGAGGTCCCGGTGATGCTCCTGCTCGTCCGGATCTGCCTTCGCACGCAGCGGTGGTTCGCCTCCGAGCCGGCCGCCGCGAATGAAGCCGGAACGGTTGCCGGACCGGCACGGTGATCCCGCCGGGTCATGATTTCGGCGGAAGCGAGTCCTGCACCCCCGGCTCTTCCTCGTCCCGGGCTTCCAGCAGTCGCTCGAGAACACGGATATCCTTGGGGATGTGAATCGTCACGTATTCGCCCGACTCGATCTGCGTGTAGGCGTGGTCGAGAAGCCCGTCGAACAGGATCGTGTCGTCCGGACCAAGCTTATACGTCTTGTCCTCGATGCGCAGCTCCACTCGACCGCTCAGGATGTAACAGAATTCGTGCACGTCCTCGTGCAGCCCCATCACGTGCACGTAATCGCCCTTCTCGGCGGTAACCCGGATCAGCTTTCCCTTGTCGTATCGGGCCACCCGGCACTTCTCCAGCCCCTTGTCCCCCTTGACCATCTCGCTGCGGGGCTCCTCCTTGGCCTTGCGTCGCTGCACGAAACGCCGCTCGGCCAGCCCGATCAGGGCGCTCGTCGAGATCTGCAAGGCCCCCGCCAGCGCATCGAGCGTCTTGAGCGAAGGGAGCGTCTTGTTCGTCTCGACCGATTCCACCGTCGGATACGTCAGCCCCGACCGGCCCGCCAGCGCCTGCAACGTCAAATTCAGACGACGACGCAAGACACGGATGATACGAAAATCATAAGCGCTGTTCACCGCGCACAACCTCCCAGGAAGTATCGAAAACCCGACGGGACGAACCCGTCCCGATGACAGCCTACACCTGCGGGAGCCTACCCAGACCGCATCACTAGACCATGAATGATCGGAAATGGCAAAACCTTTCTGCCCGCTCCGCCCACGGCCCCCTCGATCGAGTGCCTGGTCTATTGTCCTCCCATATGCGTCTTGCCGGGATAATGCGCATCGAGCCAGTCCAGGTCCACGTTCGGTGGATTGAAGATCTGTCCCTTCCCGAAACCCTGGGCCGAGGCTTCGCCCCGGCTCATACAGTAGATAATCGTGCGCTTGTCCGTCCACTTCTTCCGTTCGGCATGCCCGTCCATGAAACTGAACGTGCAGGCATCGCTGTGGAAGATCCCCAGCGGGTCCCACAGACTGCCATCGTACGGAATATACGACCAGCCGTCGTGATTGAAATTGCCCGCCGAGCCATCGTAGATCTCCTCCACGAAGAGCATCTTGTTGGCCTGGTCCTTGAAGGTGAACAGCTTCTTGGGATCGCTGTCTCCCGTGCCGCGCATGTAGTCTGGCAGCGAATAACTGCGGAAGATCCGAAACTCCAGACCGTTGCCCAGACTGGTACCCAGGTTCTTGCGATTGTCTCCCGGACAGTGATAGACGTCCACATCGTTGAGATAGCGATACAACGCCCCCGCCCTCAGACCGTTGTACCGCTGTTCGAGCGTCACGGCGCCGCTGACCTGGCTGTAGGTGCCGTTGGCGCTGAGATTCCCCGGCGGCCTCACCCACGGCGGAACCCCACCTGTATCACCGGCTTGGGCAAAGCCCCCGCACACCGAACCGTCGTTCTCGTCGGCGTACATGATGTACGCCTGCGCCAGCGATCGCTGATTCGCCAGACAGTTGATCGCCCGCGCCTGTTCCCGCGCGATCTTTAGGGCCGGCATGAGAATTGACATGAGAATGGCGATGACCGCGATGACCACCAGCAATTCGATCAGGGTGAATCCACTGCGCTTGCACATCTTCGAACCCTTTCCGTATCACGGCGCGACGTCTCTATCGAATGCCCCGAGCCCGATGCGTGACCCGGCTCGGCAGCCTATGGCCAGATCCCGGAGATATGCTCCACGTCCATCATAGCACCCGCCAGGTCGCCGGACAATATTTCTTGACGCAATCTGGCCCGGGAAAACACCAAAAATCACCTGCCAGAGCCCCATCTCGCCGGCCTGGCCCGGCCCCATCACCCCTGTCGGTTCGCACACGAGAAATTTCCTAAAGTTTTTCGACCGGCCCATCCGATAAGACAGCCAGAGATTTCCAAGGGCGTTGAGCAACAGAGCATGTCGAACGAGCTTGCGACGGACCGGGGCAGGCGCTTGCGGGGAGTCGAGGCTCGCGACGCGTAAACGTTCCTATACAATCTTTCACCATTGTGTAGCGGTAACAGTCCCCTGTTACCGCTTCCTTTTTTGGTGGAGAGAATCGGGGCCTGGCAGCCGTCCTCTGCCCGGACCATGGCGATCAGACGGACCACTTCCAGTCACCCGATCAGAGGAGATAGTACTACAACGCTACAAGGGTTTCCAGTGACACTTGATTGTGGTTTTCAGTTTGATTCCGATCGCGTGTAAGCGACGGATAGTGCGGCGTCGGTGGCTGCGAGCCGCCTTGGCATTTCGCTGTTGCGTTGATGTCAATTGCGCACTGATCTGTCCGGCGTACTTCTGCGAACAGCGGCCGCCGCGAGCCCATAGTGCCACCTATAATACTCCCGGTTTTCTGGACCAGTGGATAAGGTCGTGTTGCTGTGGTAGGGTAGCGTC